>Ga0209514_10000480_pt1 | contig 81529 bp, 94 predicted proteins | sample Subgrocontami58m_FD_187452 | JGI IMG/M metagenome (GOLD analysis project Ga0209514, IMG submission 187452) | Subsurface groundwater microbial communities from S. Glens Falls, New York, USA - GMW37 contaminated, 5.8 m (SPAdes) (version 3) | ecosystem: Environmental > Aquatic > Deep subsurface >... | reverse complement strand
TTTATCTAACAGAATCATTGGCCGGTCTACCGGTCGGGTTAAAAGAAATTGCCGATGGCCTTTGGCAGATCCAATTTAGTTTTTATATTCTTGGTTCCGTAGATTTGAGAAAGAACAAAATTATTCGTAACTAAAATAGTGTAAAGGATGTACCCGGTCTAAAATGTAAACGATGTTTCAGTTGCACAGAGGGGGTATGAGATTGTTTGTACCCCCTCCCCTTACCCCTCCCACAAAAAAGGGGAGGGGAATCTTGCATGCATCTTTTAACACTACCTCTGGGTTTATGCTAATACTTGAATTGCCTCTTTTACAGTTTCTACCGGAATTAACTCCATTGTTTTTCCTTTAAAATCTATTCCCCTATTCAAATTATTTTTAGGGAGAACGCATTTCTTAAATCCCAATTTCTCCGCCTCATTAATGCGCACGATGAGCTGACTAACGCTTCTGACTTCGGAAGACAAGCCAACCTCTCCTAAAACAACGGTATCAAAAGCAATCGGTTTGTCTAAAAACGCTGAAGCAATAGCCAAAATAACAGCTAAGTCCGCGGCCGGATCCATGACGGTTATTCCTCCGACGACATTTAAGAATATATCTTTATCCTGCAAGTTTAATCCTAGCCGTTTTTCCAATACAGCCACTAAAAGGGATAGACGATTATTATCAAATCCTTGCGCTTTTTGACGTAAGATGCCGAAACTCGAGCGGCTGACTAATCCCTGAATCTCAACTAAAATGGGCCTCGTACCCTCGAGAACAGGAGTCACGACCGAGCCAGTCGCGTTAAAGGGGCGTTCGGATAAAAAAATCTCCGATGGATTCGTGACTTCCGTTAATCCCTGAGAGGTCATCTCAAAGACACCAATTTCATTGGTTGACCCAAATCTATTTTTCGTAGCCCTTAATAAGCGGTAGGTGGAATAGCGTTCTCCTTCAAAATATAAAACCGTGTCAACAATATGTTCCAAGACCCGTGGTCCCGCCAAAGTCCCTTCCTTGGTGACATGGCCGATAATAAATAAAGAAATATTGTTTAATTTTGCTTTGTGAGTCAAAATAGCCGCGCATTCTCTGACCTGACTAACACTGCCGGCCGAGGAACCAATTTCTGATTGATACAAAACCTGGATAGAATCAATGATGACCACCTGCGGATGCATTTTCTCAATATATTCCAAAATAGCATTCAGATCGACTTGATTAACAATGTAAAGGGAATTAGTATTTCCAGGAATTAAACGTTCCGCCCGCATTTTGGTTTGTTTAACAGACTCTTCACCGCTAACATACAGCACTTTTAATCCCTTTTGACTTAAAAGACATGCCACCTGCAAAGAAAGCGTTGATTTTCCAATTCCCGGATCTCCGCCAATTAAAATAACAGATCCGGGGACAACACCCCCTCCCAAGACACGGTCAAATTCTTTGATATCCGTTGTATACCGTTTTTCTTCGTGGGGTAAAACATCTGTCAACAAAACAGGGCCTTCTTTAAAAACCAAACCACCCCTTTTCTCAAATGACGGCACAACACTTTCTTCAACAAATGAATTCCAACTATTGCAGCCAGAACATTTACCCACCCAGCGAGCCGATTGAGTCCCGCAATTTTGACAGACAAAAATTGTTTTTGTTTTCATTTATTTTTTCTTTCCCTTGGGACGATAGAGCAATTTCCAAGGATTTTCCTTAAGATCCGCCGTCAGGCTTTGCAAATCATCATAAAAACGCGCGTCATACAACAATTTACCGACGGTGCCATGCCCTTCTTTAATATTTTCAAGAATATCATTGATATTGCCCGTCAGTTGGCTTAGATTTTCAAACGTCTCGCTTAACGATTTTATATTATTTTCATCCGTGACCACTTTATTAATTCCGTCGATCGCGTGTTCGAGTTTGTTGGCGACATCCATGATCGTTTCAGAAATCACTTCCTGCGCGATAGGGTCTTTCCCAACGATCGTATCCCCTGACTCTAGAAACCTTTTCGTATCGCGACCCGGCGTAATCTCAACATATTTCTCCCCCATAAAACCAAATTGATTGACAATAACGGTCGAATCAACGGGTATTTTAACACCGCTCTTTAATAAAAGTTCCACCTCCACTTTAGTCTTTCGTTCATCCACGTCAAAAAACAAATTGAGATCCTTCACGCTGCCTTGAACCACGCCGGCAACTCCCACCGGAGCGTTTTTCTTCAACCCATTGGTAAAATTAAAAACTGCTTTAATGGGAGTCATCTTTTCAAAAAGAGAAGTATCATTAACGGAAAAAATAAACCATACAAGACAAATGAGAGCGAATAAAACAAACGAACCTACTTTTAATTCCAGATTAGATTCTTTTGGCATTTTTACATCTCCTTTTTATCTTCATTTAACATGGCCAAAAATAAGATTTTCGTCCTCAGTAATCGGTCCATGAGCCTCGCCATAAATAAACTGTTTCACAACCGGATGCCGGGTATTACGAATTTCGTCCGGCTTGCCTTCCGCGATCACCTGGCCGTGATAAAACATCGCGATGGAATCCGCGACCTTGTAAGCCGAATTCATATCGTGAGTGACAACAATCGATGTCACCTTTAATTTATCATGCAATTCGATAATTAAATTATTAATAGCGTCGGCGGTGATGGGATCTATTTCGCTCGTAGGCTCGTCGTATAAAAGAACCTGGGGCTCCATGCACAAAGCGCGCGCCAGACTCACCCTTTTTTTCATCCCCCCGCTTAATTGAGAAGGCATCAAATGTCCTATGCCCTGCAGGCCTACCATGGCTAAAGCATCCGCGACCTTATCCTGAACGGTTTTTTTATCCAGTTTAAAAAATTCATCTAAAACAAATGAAACATTTTCAGCGACCGTCAATGAATCAAAAAGGGCTCCTCCTTGGAATACCGTCCCGATTTCCATGCGGATTTTATCGTATTCCTTTTCAGGTAAGGTCGTCACTTCCGTGCCGTTGATCTTAATCGATCCGGAATCCGGTCGAATCAACCCGATGATACTTTTTAAAAAAACACTTTTCCCCACCCCCGAGCGGCCAATGATCACTTTGGTTTCACCGGTCTTAACGGTTAAATTCAAATTATTCAATATATTTGTATTTCCAAAATTTTTAGATAACCCTGCAATTTCAATCATATTTTTTGAACCTTTTTCCGTAAATTACGCTCGAAAGATAAAATAAAACATGGTTGTAAATAAACAATCCGCGATAATAATCATAATAAAAGAAATAACCACCGAGACGGTCGTCGCTCGGCCCACCCCATCAGCGCCGCCTTTAACATTTAACCCTTGATGGCAGCCAACCATGGCAATGATAGCCCCGAAAAAAACTGTTTTAATTAGTCCCGTAATAATATCTTTGCCATTTAAGGCTTGCCCAACCATCGTGAAATAAACTTCCGGAGTCAGATTCAATTTATAAACACAAATAATAAATCCACCCAAAATGCCAATTAAATCCGCCAGGATTGTTAACATGGGGAGCATAATCACGAGGGCGAGAAATCGTGGGATCACCAAATATCTAATGGGATTGACGGCAAAGGCTCGAAGGGCATCGACCTGTTCAGTGACGGCCATGGAGCTAATCTCCGCCGTGATCCCTGCCCCTATGCGGCCAGCCACAATCAGCGAGGTCAAGACTGGCGATAATTCACGCACCATTGAAACAGCAATGACATTGGGGATATAAATTTCCGCGGATAGTTTTACCATTTGGTAAGCCATTTGCAGGGCTATAATCATTCCGATGAAAAAAGCAACTAAGGCCGATATAAATAAACTTCCGATTCCCACTCTTTTAGCTTGGGCTAAAACACGATAATGCTTGAAGGGCGGAATAAAGATGCACCCAAAGACTTGTCCTAAAAGGAGACTCAATTCTCCTATATAATTGATGGACCCCAAAACTCTTTGACCCAGATAATGGACAAATCTTAAAATCATATTCAGAACTCGAGCTTCCTTTCGATTCCTAACAGTGGCGAATTCTCTTCGGAAAAAGAATCACTATTTTTTTCTTTTCTTAAACGATATTTTATCTGCGTGGATCCTAATTGTTTAATGGTCCATTGAGATTCTAAGTCAGAATGAAAAACCAGCGGGGACATACTCAAAGCTTCTATTTGTTTTTTAAATTTTTTTTGATCACTCAGATTAAATGACCCCTTAAGATCAAGGCTTAATCCATCGCTCTGATGAATCACTAGCTTTTCAATCTCTAAGTTCGGATAATCTCCTTGGGCATTAAGAAAAATTTTATTAAATTGAAGATCTTTGATAAAACCCGGCGAGACCTCTAAGGAGCCTTTTAAAAAGGGGCGCGTTAGATTCCCCGATATTCCTATCTCCCCCTTGACTGCTCCCTTAGCTTCAAATTCTTTATTCTGAATCCAAAAACTCAAGAAAGAATCCAAGCTCACATCTTGTAAATCAACAGAGATATTGACATCGTAAGGATCGGCTAAGCCCAGATATCCTTGGCATTGAAGAGATCCCAAAGACATCGAATGGATATAAATTCTGCCGCTTTTAATCTCAAAATACGCCGTTAAAGAATTTTTCGCTTGATTTTCTAAAACAGCCTTACCCTTCATTGGATTATTTAATAAATCCATTTGACCCGCGAAAGAAAAAACAATCTCAGACGAAGAATAAACAGGAAAGAACAAAATTAAGACACTAGAGATGACTAGAGCCACTAAGCTCTTCAGGATTCCCTTGACCTTCAAGATAGCCCTCCCCAAAAAAAATTAACTAAAGACAAGTGTATTATCTTTACGCGTAACTTTTAGCTTCCTGCCTGGTTGAAATTGACCAGCAATAATCTCTTCGGACAAAGGATCTTCTAAAAAACGCTGGATAGTTCTTTTTAATGGCCTTGCTCCATAGATAGGATCAAACCCTTTTTCAAGGAGAAAATCAATAGCATCTTTAGAGAGTTCTATTTCTATTCCTTTCTCTTTAAGCCGCTGAGCGAATTCTTGAACCTCCAACTGAACAATACCATGAATGTTCTCCCTGGAGAGAGAACGAAATACAATGGTATCATCCACGCGATTAAGAAACTCCGGCTTAAACGTCTTTTTAACCTCTTCCAAGAGTCTACTCTTCATATCTTCGTAGGTGACATCTTCTTTAACAGGCATAAAACCTAACGAGCCCTGCCTCCTTAAAATTTCAGCGCCAACGTTAGAGGTCATAATGATGACGGTATTTCTAAAATCAATCTTTCTCCCCAGGCTATCTGTTAATCGCCCTTCTTCTAAAACCTGAAGAAGCAGATTGAAAACATCCACGTGGGCTTTTTCAATTTCATCTAACAAAATAACAGAATAAGGTTTACGTCTGACTTTCTCCGTTAACTGGCCCCCCTCTTCATATCCTACGTATCCCGGAGGCGCGCCAATCAATCGGGAGACATTAAATTTATCCATATATTCCGACATATCTATTTGAATTAAGGCATCCTTATCTCCAAACATAAATTCCGCCAGGACCTGAGCTAGAAGTGTTTTTCCGACTCCCGTGGGACCCAGAAAAATAAAAGAACCAATGGGCCGCTTGGGATTTTTAATGCCCGCCCGTGATCGTCGCACCGCGCGAGCAATGGCGCTAATAGCTTCTTCTTGTCCAATAACATGTTCCCTCAAATGTTCTTCCATTTTTAAAAGCCGCTGACTCTCATTTTCTTCCATGCGAACCAGGGGAATTTTCGTCCACTGAGAAACAACTTTAGCGATGTCATCGTAGCCTAAGGTTAAGGTCACGTTATCTCGTTCTTGGGACCACTTATCTTTTAATTTCTCTAATTTTTCCCGAGTCTCTCTTTCAAGATCGCGCATTTTAGCGGCCTTTTCAAAATCTTGAATTTTAATGTGGGATTCTTTTTCTTTTTTTAACTGCTCAATCTCTTCTTCTAATTCTTTAAGACCCTTGGGAGCAACCATCGCTTTAAGACGCGCGCGCGCGCCCGCTTCATCAAGAATATCCACGGCCTTGTCAGGCAAAGCGCGCCCGGAGATATACCGATCAGATAAACGAACAGAGGCCTCTAATGACTCATCGGAAAATTTAACGCGATGATGGGCTTCATATTTATCACGAAGACCTTTTAAAATTTGGATAGCCTCTTCGGGTGATGGCGGATCAACAAAAATGGTTTGAAAACGTCTCTCCAAAGCGGCATCTTTTTCGATGTGCTTGCGGTATTCATCCAAAGTGGTTGCCCCAATACACTGGATTTCTCCACGGGCTAAAGCGGGTTTTAAAATATTAGCCGCGTCAATAGCCCCTTCCGCCGCGCCAGCGCCGACTAAAGTGTGCAGCTCATCGATAAAAAGAATGATTTTCCCCGATCTTTTAATCTCATCCATGATCGCTTTAATTCTCTCTTCAAATTGGCCGCGGTATTTAGTTCCCGCGATCATCAAAGCCAAATCAAGAATGATAATATTTTTATCTCGAAGAAGTTCCGGCACATCGCCTTTTTCTATTAATTGCGCCAGGCCTTCGACAATCGCTGTCTTTCCCACGCCTGCCTCACCCAGCAGCACGGGATTATTTTTCGTCCGACGGCTTAAAATCTGAACAATACGTTCGATCTCTTCCTGCCTTCCAATCACAGGATCGAGTTTTCCTTCCTTGGCTAATTTATTAAGATTTCGTCCATACGCGTCAATGGCGGGCGTTTTATCGGATTTCACGGGCTCCTGAGCATATCCTCCCGGCATCCCTGAACCTAAAAGTTCCATCACTTCATTACGTAATTTGGCTAAATCCAATCCTAAATTAAGCAAAACGCGGTAAGCCATTCCTTCGCCTTCTTTCACAAGCCCTAACAAAATATGCTCTGTCCCAATATAGTTATGTCCTAAGGCACGGGCTTCTTCGGCAGATAACTCCAAGGCTTTCTTTGAACGAGGCGTAAAAGGAATATCTCCGATGACTTGAGTTTGAGGGCCAGCCTGGACTAATTTCTCCACTTCAATTCTAATGGTCTCTAAATCCACTCCTAATTTTTGTAAAACAGCGGCCGCCACCCCTTCTCCCTCGCGAATCAGTCCCAACAAAAGATGTTCCGTTCCAATATAGTCGTGATTAAATCGTCTGGCCTCTTCTTTGGCATAGACGATTACTTTTCTTGCTCTTTCCGTGAATCTATTAAACATTTTAACGCCCTCCTAATTTTTGTCTTATCAAATTTGCCCTTTTAATGTCACGCTCACCTGAGGAGAGTTTTTTGCTTTCAATTTTCTGCAGATGCGCTGGTTGAATCGTAATAAAAAGCTCATTGATTGATTTCCGATCCACGTCTCTGACGATTTGAAGATCGATTCCTAACCGGACCATGGAAAGAAGCTCGATGGTCTCTTGACTAGAAATAATATGCGCGTTTCTTAAAACGCCATAGGCACGAAAAATTTTATCTTCTAACATCGCCCTGTTTTGAACCAACATGGCTTGACGAGCCTGCTCTTCCTGCTCGATGACTTGACGAATCAATCCATGGATATTTTGAATAACGTCCTGCTCGTTGTGACCTAAGGAGACCTGATTGGAAATCTGATAAAAATTCCCGCTGGCCTGCGTGCCTTCCCCATAAAAACCCCTTGAGGCAAAACTTAATTTAGCAATAGCGGCGAGAACTTTATTAATCTGTTTGGTCATGACGAGCGCCGGTAAATGCAGCATCACAGAACCGCGCATCGCCGTGCCTGTATTGGTGGGACACGCCGTCAAATAACCCCAATTAATCGAGTAAGCGAAGTCTAAGCTTTGAGATAAAGAATCATCGACCGCGTTGATGATATTCCAAGTTTCAATCAGATTAAAACCAGATTGCATAACCTGCAAACGGATATGATCTTCTTCGTTAATCATCAGAGACAGAACCTCTTCGCGGGATACCACCAAGGCCTTACCTTCCGGATTCGCCGCGTGCTCATGGCTCATTAAATGACGCTCGATCAGAAATTGTTTGTCTATATTATCCAGTTCATTAATTTTTAAAAAAAGAGAGTCCTTGAACAAATTAATTTGTTCAACCCTCCCTTGAATCGCGGATAAGATTTCAAACAATTCTTTCTTTTTGGCTCTGTTAGGAAATGGCTTTTTTGCCAAATTACGCGCCAAACGAATACGGGTCGAAATAACGATGTCTGAGTTGCTTCCCGTCCCCTTCAACCACTCGCCCGTGCGATGCACAAAATCATTTAATTGCATTATTTTTTCCCTTTGTTTTCCATGTCTCGAATTTTGTCTCGCAACTGTGCCGCTTTTTCAAAATCCTCAGCTTGAATAGCCTGCAGCAATTGATTTCTTAAATCTTGGAAACCTTCCATTTTTTTCTTTTCCTCTTGAGGAATCTTAATCGGCGATTTTCCTAAATGATGATTGGAACCGTGTATTTTCTTAAGCAAAGCCGCTAAATGATTCTCAAAGGACGTGTAACATTCGCTGCACCCTAATCGGCCGAACTTGCGAAAATCTTCATAATTGATTTCACAATTCGGGCATTTTAAATTAATTTTCTGCGCGTCCTTGGCCGGCTTATTAAAATCAGCCAAACCGGCGAGCAGATCCGCCAATCCAAATTGCTGTTCCATTTGAACACTTTTTTCCCGCGCGCACTCTTCACACAAATGCATTTCTGACATTTGTTCATCGACAATTTCAGTCAAATGAACCGTGGCCTTCTTTTTACCGCAAATATCACATTGCATAACTCTTGTCCTTTAGTATTTTACGCCATCTATTCGAGTAACCTGAGAAAACAACTTCATCATTTTTCTTGTTGCTGGACCTGGCCGTCCATCGCCAATGATGCGGCCATCAACCTTCACCACGGGAATTATTTCCGCGGCCGTTCCCGTCAAAAAACATTCATCCGCGATAAAAACCTCGTGACGCGTCATTAAACATTCTTGGACGGCCATTTTCTGTTTCACGGCCAGGCCTAAAACCGTTTGACGGGTTATTCCCTTAAGACAACCTTGGGTGGGGGTCGATAAAATTCCTTTTTTGATAATAAAAATATTATCCCCCGTGCATTCCGCCACGAATCCCTGATGATCCAGCATAATCGCTTCGCAGTATCCCGCGTTACTGGCTTCAATCTTGGCGAGAATATTATTCAAATAATTCAGCGATTTTAATCGCGGGTTTAACGCCTCCGGATGATTTCTGATGGTCGGCACAGTAATAATTTCCATCCCCTTATTATACAATTCTTGCGGGTAAAGAGTAATCTTATCTGCAATAATTATTGTATTGGGATGGCCGAAACACTTTTTAGGATCTAAACCTAAATCTCCTTCCCCCCGAGTGACAATCACGCGAATATACGCGTTGTCTAAATTATTTTTCTTTAACGTCTCAACAACCGCTTTAACCATCTGCGGTTTGGTTAAAGAAAGCTTTATCATCATGGTATGCGCTGTTTCATAAAGCCGATCGATATGTTCGTTTAATTTAAAAACTAGGCGGTTATACGAGCGTATTCCCTCAAAAGCCCCATCGCCATAAAGGAAGCCATGGTCAAAGACTGAAATTTTTGCCGCTGTTTTATCCCAAAATTGTCCGTTGATATAAATTTTCATAAATTGCCTTTCGCTTAAATTATAGGGTTTAATAATTATTACACCAATTTCCCGTCACGAATATGAATAACGCGATCCGCCAAACGGGCGATCTCTTCGTCGTGTGTCACAATCACAAGCGTTTGATGATTTTTTTTATTAAGTTCCATCAATAAACGAATAATTTCTTCGCCGCTTTGAGAATCCAAATTGCCCGTTGGTTCATCACAAAAAATGATCCGGGGCTCATTGATCAAGGCCCGAGCGATGGCCACGCGCTGCTGCTCTCCTCCCGACAATTGATACGGCTTGTGCGTTGCCCTTAATTTTAATCCAACTCTTTCCAATAACGCGAAACCTTTCTCTGCATGCTTAACTATTTTCACGTTATCTTCTTTAATGAGAAGAGGCAACATAACATTTTCTAACGCTGAGAACTCCGGCAGCAAATGATAAAACTGAAAGACAAAACCTATCCTTTTATTTCTAATTTCCGCTCGTTTGCCGTCACTTAAATGATATATTTCTTCTCCCTCTAAAACAACCTTGCCTTCGTCCGGATTATCTAACCCGCCTAAAATATGCAGCAGGGTTGATTTTCCCGCGCCCGAAGGACCGATGATGGCCATCATCTCTCCGCCACTAATTTCCAAATCAACGCCTTTGAGAACATGCAACGTCTCACCGGCTTGAGAATAAGATTTATGAAGATTAAACGCTTCCAAGATAGGCGGCATGTTACTCATATCGCAATGCCTCAACCGGCTCTAATTTCGCTGCCTTTGAAGCAGGATAAATTGTCGCCAAGTAACTAATCACCATCGCGGCAGCGACAATGATCAAAATATCCGAAAGCTGAAGTTCAATCGGAACATGATCAATGTAATAAATTTCTTTAGGCACTTGGACATATGTTCTTAAAATATAACTTAAAAGAACCCCGCTTACCAAACCCCAAAATATTCCTAAGGATCCGATAAAAATACCTTGCCGCGTAAAAATTCGACGGATAGAACGCTTCGGCACGCCAATGGACTGCAAAATCCCAATGTCGTGAATTTTGCTTGTCACCGTCACGATCAAAGTGCTGATGATATTAAAAGAAGCGACCAACACCATCAAAGTGAGAATAATGAATAAACCCCATTTCTCCAAGAATAAAGCCTCAAATAAATTATGATTTATGTCAATCCAGCTCTTGACTAAAAATGAAGAGCCTAAAGAATCATAAATTTTTTCTTTAATTTCTCCGACTTGATAAGGGTCTTTGAGCTTTATCCCCACGCCCGTAACAGCGTCGTCTCCCAAATTAAAAATCTGCTGAGCTTTCTTTAAATTAACCAAAACCAAATTCATGTCGTAATCAGCCATTCCCGTATTAAAAATACCGGCAATGGTTAAATGATACCGCCAGCCTTCCCCCGCCAATCCTGATCCCGGAGAAATTAAGGTGATACTATCTCCTATCGCGTAATCAAAATATCTGGCTAACTCACTTCCGATAAAAACGTTGTCATTCTGCAGATTCTTAAGCTGGCCGTTGCCTTTACTCAAATATTGATCGATCTTGGTGACGAGAGATTCCGTCTCTGGCTCAATGCCGCGGAGCGCGATCCCCATGGCTTGGCCATAATTTTCCAAAAAAATATTCCCTTGGATATACGCTGAGGAACCCCGCACTCCTTCGATATTATTAACTTCTGTTTTAATTTTTTCATACCCCTTAAGGCCTCTCTCCTTCTCGACCATCAGGTGCGGAGTCGTTCCGATAATTTTCTCGCGTAAATTATTTCCAAACCCCGTCATCACACCGGTGACAACGATAAGCGCGGCAACGCCAATAGCCACTCCCGCGATAGAAATAGTATTTAAAAAAGAGAGGAAGCGGCTTTTGCTAGCGCTCAGATAACGATAACTAATCCAATTTTCGTAATTCATATTTGTGGTTTTAATAACGGAAACAGAATTACATCCCGAATGGAGGCCGCGTCAGTCAAAAGCATAACCAATCGATCAATGCCAATCCCTAAACCGCCGGCCGGCGGCATCCCATATTCTAGCGCGTGTAAAAAATCTTCATCAATGGCTCTATTGCCTGTTTCCACGTCATCTTCTAAATCTTCTAAAAGCCGTTTTCTCTGCTCCAATGGGTCATTTAATTCGGAATAGGCGTTGCCTACTTCCATCCCGGCGATAAAACATTCGAAACGCTCGGCAATGGCGGGATTATCTTTCCGTACTTTGGCTAGAGGCGAAAGAAACGTAAAATAATCCGTAAAAAAAACGGGACGCGTAATTTCTTCTTCTTCCAGGATATCCTCGGCGATCTTCATTACGGCTGAACGCGTTAACTTATCGACCTTGACTTTATGTCCAGCCTTGGCTTTCACTTTTTCTAACATGGCTTCGGCTGTGTCTTCTGGGTCAATATTAAATTTCTGCTTAACCAAATCAGAAAAAGATCTACGTTGCCAGGGCGGCGTAAAATCAATTTCTTTGCCTTGATACATGACCTTGTAGGATCCTGTCATTTCCTTCGCTAAACGACTAACCAACTCTTCAGTTAATTTCATCATATCCTCATAATCAGCGTAAGCTTGATAAACTTCAAGCATCGTAAATTCCGGATTGTGACGCGTTGAGGTTCCCTCATTTCTAAAATTACGGTTAATCTCGTAAACTTTCTCAAATCCGCCGACAAGAAGTCTTTTTAAATATAACTCCGGGGCAATGCGTAAAAATACTTCCAGATTATACGCGTTATGAAAACTCTTAAATGGTCGGCCGCGCGCCCCGCCAGCCATGGGCTGAAGCATGGGTGTTTCGACTTCCAAGAATTCTTTTCCGTCGAGAAAAGAACGGATAAAAGTAACAATTTTGCTTCTTTTTAAAAATAATTCCCTCACATCCTTATTGGCAATCAAATCGACATAACGCTGACGGTAACGGGTCTCCACATCTTTTAACCCATGCCATTTCTCAGGCAAGCTCATTAAAGATTTACACAAAACTTCGAAATCTAGCGCCCGCGCGCTTTCCTGGCCGGTTTTCGTTTTAAATAATTGACCCTTAATGCCAATGATATCTCCGATATCTAACTGATCAATGAGTTCGAATTTTTCTGCCAGCAGAGCGTCTGCTTTAACATAAACCTGTATTTTACCTGATTGATCTTCCAAATCCAAAAATATGGCTTTCCCATGTTTGCGAAAAGCCATAATGCGGCCCGCCAAAATGACTTCTGTATTTTCCGCGAAATGACTTAAAGCCTGAGCTATACTCGTGCTGCGCTCAAAACGATGGCCATAAGCGGAAATTCCCTTCTGATTTAAAACTTTAAGTTTTTCTATCCTAACCCTCTTAATTTCATCGAGTTCCATAAAAATTATCCCTTCGCGAAAGTTACAAAATTATTAAAAATAATAAAATTATTATATAGAAAAAGACATGCGATGTCAATCAAAAGCTGGACGGAAAACTAGGCTAAATTTATTTTTTCATAGCCGGCAGGATGATGGAGAATTGTGTGCCGCGGCCAGGAGCACTCTGTACTTGAATTTCTCCCCCGTGCTGCTTGACAATTTCCTGGGTGACAATCAGCCCGAGGCCAACACCATTTTTCTTGGTGGTATGAAAAGGCGTGAATAACAATTTGAGAGCCTCTGGGGAAATCCCGCAGCCGGTATCTCGAACTGCAGCCATGATGCGGTTGTCCTCACGGCTGACTTTTACACTTAAAGTCCCTCCCTTTTGCATCGCATCTAAGGCATTGAGAATCAAATTAAGCATCACCTGCTGAATCTGCTCTTCGTCCCCTAAAATTCGGTCATCATCCGTTAAACATTGATTCTCAAGATGGATCCCTCGTAATTGAATGTTGTCTTTCAACAGACCCAAAGTCCTGTTCACAATCTCTGCAACTTTTATTTCCTTCTTTTTCATCTGACGTGGTTTAGCCAAATCGAGTAGTTCACGCACCAGATTCTCAATGCGCTGGACCTCACGCGGCACGATGGCCTCAAAACGTTCAAGGAAACCCATATCCTGCGCGCGGAATTTATCGGGAAGATACTCCACAAATGTCTTGATCGCGGTGATGGGATTACGCACTTCGTGGACAACGGAACTGGCCAGCTGTCCGACGTAGGCTAATTTCTCGGCGTGAAAAAGTTTCTCCTGGGTTCTTTTTATTTCTTCCAAAAGGCGATCTTCGGCACGCTTCTGAATATACAAATAAATAAACGGCCCAGCCGTTGCCAGCAAGGTAGCAACGACGAGCGGCGTCCAATACCAATGTTCGCCAAATAAATTCCCAAGATAATTCTTCCCCCAATAAGTGATTCCAAAAGGTATTCCCAAAATTAAAGAATAAACTAAAACAAATATCCCAATGCGGGTCACGGCTATTTTGATGTCCATCAGGCGGTATTTGACAATAGCGTAGGCGAAAAGGACGATTGAAAAAGGAAACATATACGTACCCCATGGCATTAAAATCGGAATTTGAACTCGATAACCGAGCAAAAAATTAGGAGATGCTAAGATTTGACTGGAAAAGGTGGCGAGAACTAAATATTTGAATTGGATAGAGTCTTTTTTATCAGTGAAATACCTTCTTAGTAAAAGCCAATTTACATAACAAATCTGCAGTAAAAATACGCCTACAAAATACGGGTGTAATTCTCCTGGCACATAAACAAGATTAAATACTGGGGGGAAAACATCAACCCTTTTGACCAATAACGATGAAAAATTATTTATCAATAAAAAAATTATCCCAATGAGATAATTTAATCGAATTGCGAAAGCCCGTTCTTTGTCTTCTTTTAATAAAGTAATTACAAAATGCATAAAAAAAACAGGAATGAAAATCACTCCTGTATGACAATAATTTCTGACATAAAAAAGTGATACCGGGACATCTTTTTCTAACAAAGCTAATAGCTGTCCGCTACTCCAAACAAATAATGCGAGCGTATACAGGAAAAAAGTGGTCTTAAGGCGCTTTCCAATTTTTTGAAAAGCTACAAAAATGCCCAGAGACAACATCGAAACTGCGGTTAAAGCCAAAGGAAGAGCATAGTAAATAAACATGGTTATTTTTCTTCAAACCAATTGTTTAAGGAATGCAGACGGGTTTCTTCCTCATGATCAAATTTTATATAGTACAATTCTTATTGTCCATAGCCTACATCAGGCTCCATGGATACGCGATAATATCTTTGCTGATTTCTTGAATATTTTCAATACCGCAGATTAAAAGGGATTTTCCATCCGGAGATGAAACGATTTCTCTCCATTTCTTAAGTCCGCGGATATGTTCAGGGGACATGGTCGCCGACAATTTGATTTCAATAGGAATCAAACGTAAATTATCCTCCACTAACACATCTACTTCAAGGCCGTCATGGGACCGCCAAAAATAAAGAGGCGGATTTATCCCTTCATTAGTGTAGCCTTTAATGAGTTCAGAGACGATCGCGGTTTCAAACAGATGTCCAGCCATCGGAGAGGCTAATAAATGTTCCTGAGAATGCAGCCCTACCAGAAAGCTGGCTAACCCTGTATCCAAAAAATAAATCTTCGGCGATTTAATCATCCGCTTGCCGAAATTGCGGTGATAAGGTCTTAATAAATAAACGACAAAACTGGCTTCCAGAATCGAAAGCCAGCGCTTTCCCGTCGGGAAACTTACCCCCACTTCCTGGGTGATTTCCTGCAAGTGCAGAATTTGTCCCGTGCGCGCGGCCAGCAATTTTAAAAACTTTTCAAAATCGCCTAGATCCCCGACTTGGGACAAATTGCGGACATCCCGCTCAAGGTAAGACTGAACGTAGCTGCCAAACCATAATCTCCGGTCGATCTGAGGCTTTTCATAAAGCTCAGGATAAGATCCCCGCAGAAGCCATGCGCCTAAATCAAGAAAACCGCCGGCCTGTCCATCCATTTTCTGTAGATCATCCAGCGCTTCCGGATTAAGATATTGGACAAGACCTTCTTCTCTTTGCTGGATTTCGGCTAAAGAAAGCGGCAGTAGATTTAAAATAGCCGCTCGGCCAGCCAAGGACTCTCCCACGCCTTTCATCAAAGCAAATTGCTGAGATCCAGTTAATAACCACTGCCCCGCATCCTGCCGGTTATCATCAATGCTGGATTTAATGTACGTTAAAATTTCCGGGTAATATTGAATTTCATCCAAAATAAGCGGCGGGCGGTTTTGAGTTAAAAAAGTGCGCGGGTCATCACTGGCTAATCTACGAATATCTGGATCTTCCAATGAAAGAAAATGATGGGTATTTTGCCATTTTTCCCTTAAAAGTCGGGTTTTACCCGATTGCCTAGGTCCTGTAATAACAATGGCTGGAAAACTTTTGACCGCCTTCTGAATTGTCTTTTGAAGCCTGCGCTCTAAGAACATACTGCAATATTAACATTGGATATTAATATTGTCAAATATTTTTACGCGACCACAATGCAAATCTGTTTTCGATTAGCCAGCTTGACGCACTTTGCTCGATCAATAATGAGCGTCTTCCCCGCTTCGATGGCAAGACATTTAGCTTGAGCCTTAATCATTGTTTGAATAGTTCGAGGGCCTATGACCGGGATATCGAAACGTAAATCTTGATTGGGCTTACTCATTTTCACTACGACAGCTCCTTGACGCGCAATCTTACCGCCACGTAAAATTGTTTGATCGGTGCCTTCAAGCGCTTCAAGTGCCACAATAGCCTTGTCCTTAACGACAACTGTCTGACCCACGTCAATGCCTCCCATCAACTTAGCAATGATCCTGCCAAATTCAATATCGGAGAGCTCATTTAAAGTTGGACCTCGTCGAGTGAGAGTGCCTTTCGGAGCCAAATACTCTTTAAGTAAAAATGTGGAATCCAACAGCTCAATGTCATGCTCTTTGAGTTTATCCGCCAAGGCTGTAAAAATGGTATCCGCCTTTCGATCCTTAAGGGCATCTGAAATTTTTTGGAATTCTTCATCGAGCATAACACCTTTTTCAAAAAGATTGTTAGGATTGACCTGTCCTGCCATGATCACCTGTTTGACTCCTTCTTTTTTAAAAAAAGAAATAAGTTCTCGTAATTGACCTACTTTAAACCAGACTGTTTTATGTGTAAAAAATTTTAAAAAAAATGAGGTGTCTCCTCTAATGGCGGCGGCTAAAACTTGATAATTTTGTGATTTAGCTTTCCGCGCGAAAAGAATGGGGAATTGACCGTTTCCGGCGATAAGACCAAGAAATTTATTTGGCATAAATCAAAAGGTAATCCCTCGTCACTGTATCCATTAGAAGTGGACGTTCCTCGGGATGAAGGGATCGAAAACTGCTCGCTCCCTTCAACTACACAATCCCCGTGTGGATGTCTTGACAAAAAAGAGGAGATGCTCAATTTCAGGGATTGAAGGGAATTCCGTTGAAATTTTTTCTAAAGCGTGCGTCTTGGTTAATCCAGAAAAAAATAATATTTTAAAAGCCTTCTTTAACAAAAAAATTGTCTCTGAAGGAATGCCTGTCCTTTGTAGGCCGACGAGATTTGTGCGCGCCACTTTGGCCGGATGGCCATCGCACATCGAAAATGGCGGGATGTCTTGAACCACTTTCGAACATCCACCCACAATAGAAAGCCGACCCAAACGAGCAAATTGATGCACGGCGCTTAATCCACCAATCACAGCATTATCTTCCGCGGTCACATGCCCCGCTAAAGTAGCGTTATTGGCCAAGACACAATTGTTGCCAACAATGCAGTCATGGGCAATATGGGCATACGCCATCATTAAATTATTGTTTCCTAGCACTGTCTTCCCGCCGCCTTCCAGCGTCCCAGGATTAATCGTGACATACTCTCGGATAATATTATTTTCACCGATGTTTAAGAATACATTATCATCGGCATTAAATTTCTTATCTTGAGGAGCGCTTCCAATCACCGCGCCCGTATAAATTTTACAATTCCGCCCGATAGTGGTCTGTCCCGTGATGTAACAATGATTTCCTATGCGGACATTATCTCCGATAGCGACGTCCCCTTCAATAATAGAATAAGGACCAACGCTGACCCCCGGCGAAAGTTTAGCGCCGGTGGAAATGATCGCTGTTTTATGAACATGGATATTAAGATTTTCCATCATTTTATTTTAATCCAAATAGGAAGCTTCTACAAAAGAAAAAAGAATATCGGCTTCTGCTACGATCTCACCATTTACCTTCGCCTGTCCATGGATTTGAGCTGCCTTAGCTTTATCCTTAACGACCTCCACCTCCATGACCAATTGATCCCCGGGGACAATGCTTTTCCTAAACTTCACATTATCCGCGGCCCACAAAAGAGCTATTTTACCATAATGCGCTTTATTCGTCATGATAATAATACCACCCGCTTGAGCCATAGCTTCAACAATCAGAACTCCCGGCATCAGAGGCTTCGTCGGGAAATGTCCCTGAAAAAAGTGATCATTAATAGTCACATTCTTAATACCAACACCTTTCTTGCCTCTCTCTAGTTCAATCACTCGATCCACCAACAAAAAAGGATAACGGTGAGGTAAGATTTTCATCACTTCGTTGATATCTAATTCTTTCTGATCCCCTATTTCGTAACCGATCATAAAACCTTTTTTTTCCGCCTTTTCCCGCTGGGCAAAAATTTTTTTCACCAGCTCAATATTTAAAGTATGCCCGCTCTTTACGGCAAAAACATGTCCCAAAATCGGCATCCCCAACAAATATAAATCCCCTATTAAATCAAGGGCCTTATGCCGGGCAAATTCATCCTCGAAACGAAGTTTGTTATCTTTAATGCCATCTTTTCCTACGACCAAAGTATTCTGGAAAGACGCTCCCTTCCCTAACCCCCTGGCTCTTAATCCCTCAGTTTCGCCTTCCAAGCAAAATGTCCGGCAAGGAGCAATTTCCTTCTTAAACATCTCTTGATTAATCACAGAACTAAAAAATTGCGCATGCAAAAAAGGATGCGGATAACTTAAGGTGTAGGAAACTTTAAATTCCGAAGATGGAAAAACCCAAATGGAAGCGTCATTCGAATAAACTCCGATGGGTTCTTGAATCTTAAAAACGGGGGCTTCTTTTTCTTGCTCAACAACACCTATCTTTTCAATGATCTTGACAAATTCTATGGCACTACCATCTAAACCGGGGATTTCATCGCCATCAATTTCAATAGTTAAATTATTAATTTCCAAGCCGCAGAGAGCGCTCATTAAATGTTCGACGGTCTGAATCAAAACTTTATTCCGCCCGATCGCGCTGCATCGAGGCTCTTGGGCGTTGGGAATAATATTCTCAGGGATTGCTTGAATCGAGGGCTTGCCGGGCAAATCGACACGGATAAACATAATTCCTTGATTGACAAGGGCCGGCTTAAGGACCAGCCGCGCTTTTGAACCTGTATGCAATCCTATTCCCTCAATACTGATTTCTTCTTTAATTGTTCTTTGTTTCTTGGACATAAATTCCTATACTTAAAATTTTTTAAAATGACTTTCGTATTATTCTTTAGACTTTAAGTTTTTTCTCGAGGTCTTCGACTCTTTTATTCAACTGTTGAATGGTTTTAATATACTGCGGAAGCCTTTGGATATTCGCGTGAACTTTTTTAAATTCATTCAGAGGTTGAGCGGGATATCCAAACACTTTACTTAAAGGGGGAAGTGATTTCGAGATACCCGACTTGGCATAAATAATGGAACCCTCTCCGATCTCAATATGACCGACAATGCCCACCTGGCCGGCTAAGACAGAACCTTTGCCAATCGTCGTGCTTCCCGAAATTCCCACTTGAGAGACAATAATACAGTTCTCCCCAATAACGACATTGTGAGCGATTTGAACCAAATTATCTATTTTAGTCCCTTTGCCGATGATGGTTTTATCCATTCTCGCTCGATCAATGGTCACGTTCGCTCCAATTTCGACATCATCTTCAATGACAACCGTTCCCATCTGAGGAATTTTTTGATGTACCCCGTCGACAGATTCAAATCCAAAACCATCTGACCCGATCACTGTCCCGCTGTGAATAATCACGCGATTACCTATGCTGACAGCTTCTCTTAAAGTAATATGCGGATAAATAAGACAATCCTCTCCAATCGTTGTCTCGGGACCAACATAACAACCACTGTAAATAACCGTGTTATTTCCTATTTTAACTTTATTCTCGATGACTGTATAAGGGCCAATAGAGACATTCTTTCCAATGTTCGCGTCCTTGGCAATAATGGCCGTTTTATGAATACCTTTATTCCCAGAGGGAGACCGCTTATTGACGCAAACAGCCATAATTTGAGCGAAAGCCAGAGACGGGTTCGCCGTCTGAATGACTGATTTCGAAGGCACTTCAATGTTCAAAGGGACAAGAAGAGCCGAGGCTTTTGTCTCCCGGGCCATTGGCAGATATTTCCGATGAGAAAGAAAGGCAATGTCCCCCTCTTTCGCTCTATCAATACTGCTAAAACCTGTGATGACAAGGGTTCTCTCGCCGACAATTTTCCCTTTAACGATTTCGGCTACTTCAGCTAAAGTTTTGCGCATATCCTTAAGACTCGCTCACTTATTTTTTCTTAGCATTATTTCCGTTGAGAATTTTAAGAACATCTTCCGTGATATCTAAAGTCTTATTCCCAAAAATAAGAACACGGTCATTTAAAATCATGGAATAACTTTCTTTTTCAGCGAAATCACTGACGACTTTCTCGATTTCCAGAAGAATCTCGCGAATTTTTTCATTACGCTCTTTCGTTAAATCTTCCGTTTTCTGACGATCAAATTCCATAATTTCTGTTTTCATTTTTTCGATATCCTGCTCCAATTCTTTTTTCTTACTTTCAGCTAAAGCGTTCAATTTCCCTTGAGAATCCCGGATCTTATCAACTTTCACGTTACGCTCTTTTTCAAGGTCAGCGTGCTTGGCCTCTAACACTTTATCGTAGTCTTTGGTTTTATAATATTCATCGAACAGACGGCTCAAATCAACATATCCCAATTTAATATTTTTTTCCGCGTAAACACTTGTGCATAAAAATGCCGTTAAGAAAAAAACCATTACGCCTAATTTTTTACCTGCTTTCATCTGCCCCCTCCTTTAATTAAACTGAATGAATGGATGTTTGTCCCAATTTAAAAATTTTCTTAGAATCCCCGGCTGACGCTAAAATAAAATTTGCCCGAGCGGCCCTCTTGACCCGGCTCATCACTTAAAGGATAACCGTAATCTAAATTGACGGGGCCAATGGGTGTTTTTATTCTTACCCCTAAGCCCGTCCCCGCTTTGTAATCGCCTGAGGCAAAATCATTTGAGTCAGCCCAAACGTTTCCCGCGTCGAAAAAAGCGGCTAATTTAATAAAATCAATCAAAGGAATGGTATATTCAATATTCCCCACCACAAGACTTTCCCCGCCGATCGGATCACTCGTATTAGGATCAATCGGGCCAACGCCGCGTTCTTCATACCCGCGAATAGTCTTCGCGCCGCCGGCAAAGAATCTTTCAAAAATAGGAACTTTCTCTGAATCTCCGAAGGCATCCATCAGCCCAGCGCGTAATCGCAATTCTAAAACGGAATTAAACTTTAAGGGAATATAGTGGCTCCCCCTGGCTTGCAATCTAAAAAAATCTTTATCTCCGCCTAAAAGACCTCCAGCCATATCTACGCCGCCGCTTAAAACATTCCCTTGAGTAGGAACAATAACGCTGTCCCTGGCATCTCTGGTTAAAGTGGCCCCTACAGAACTGATTTTATTGGTCCCCGCCTCCGCGGTTAAATCCGCTGATATGCCTTCGGCCAAATTATCAATGGTGACTTCCTCCAGTTTATACATGACCGTCCCGGATACATAATCAGAAAATTGTTTTCCCAGCCGCAAATCCCCCCCAATCCTTTTTTCATCATAGGCGTAACCGATATCTTCCTCTCGGCTTGTCTCCGAACGATACAAATCAAACCCGCCGGAGATGGGATGATCAAAAATCCAAGGTTCCGTAAAACTTAATTCCAAATTATTTCTTGTCGATCCTGTTTCATACCGCAATTGGAGATCCTGTCCCCCGCCGGTAAAAGTCGGCCAATTCGTAAAATCAAAATTACGCTGTGAAATTTCAATAAATCCGACAAGTTTATCAACAGTGCTAAATCCGCCGCCGAAGCTAAATGTCCCTGTCTTGGCTTCCTTGACTTGAACCACGAGATCCTTTTGTTGAGGACTATCTGTATCTTCGATATCGTAACCCACCTCTTCAAAATAACCTAAATTATTAAGCCTCTCCTTGCTACGTCGTAATTTAGAACCATCAAAAGCCTCTCCGGGGACAATTTTTAATTCCCTGCGGATAACAATATCGCGCGTCCGCGTGTTGCCTTGTATTTTTACTTTACGCACGTAAGCCAATTCTCCCTCCGCGATGTCTAATTTAATCTCCACATTCCCCGTATCCGGATCAAGGGAAGTGGACTCTTTGACATCGGCGAAGATATATCCTTTATCAAAATAAAGCGTATGAATATTAGAAATATCCACGGAAAGTTTATCGCGGCTGAAAACACCCCCCTCTTTAATTTCTTTCATCACATCTAAAATTTCCTGTTCGGAGACAATGTTATTCCCGCTGACCATGATATCTCCCACTGAATATTTTTTACCCTCCTGGATAGAAATGTTAAGCGCCATAAAACCTTTTTTCAAATCTTGAGTCGAATAAACAGCGCTGGCATCGATAAATCCATGCTGTTCATAAAAAGACTTAACGCGCTCCATATCTTCTTCTAAAATTTCGTTCTTAAGATACCCTGAATTAAAAAGCCATTTAGCGCGTGTTTTAATGATGCGCAAAATCTTTTTGTCAGGGAAAGACTCGTTGCCTTCCACGTTAATTTTTTTAATTCTGACCTGATAACCCTCTTCAATAATAAAATGAAGTTTCACTTTATCGCTGGTTTCATCTTTGGAAGTTTCAACATCCACTTGGGCGGTCGTCAGACCTTTTTGGCTGTAGAGATCTTTGATCGTCTCGATATCATCTTTGAGGGATTTATTATCCAAAAATTGCCCGGCCTGTGTCTTTATTTTCTTTAACAATGTCTTTGAGTTAATATGTCTGGTCTTCGAAAATGTGATCTCTTCGACAATGGGTTTCTCTTCCACGTAAATAATCACCTTAACACCGCCTTCATATTCTTGTCGATCGACCCGCACATCTGAAAAATAACCGGTGTTATACAATCTCTTGAGATCGTCACTAATGACTGTCTGCAAATATTCTTGCCCAACGCGAGTTTTAATCTTAGATAAAATGGTGGTTAAACTGATGCTTTTGTGACCTGTGACCTCGATAGCCTTAACGATTTTCCCGCCTTCTAGCTGATTTTCCTCCGCGGTCTCTTCCTTAAGGTTGGCAACGGCTTCTTGAGTGGCTTCCTGTTCCAAAGGCTGACTTTCTGAATCTTGAGCCAAACTTAAAGAATGAATAAAAGAAATTAAAAGAAAGACAAGACCAATTATTAAAAGATTTTTTTTCATTTTCCCCCTCATTCTGGATAAGCTAAGTTTTCAAAACGCATATACTCTTTAATAAAAGCTAATTTAAATGTCCCCACTGGACCATTTCTTTGTTTAGCGATATTAATATCCGCCATCCCTTTATTTTCTTCCGTCGGCTGGTAATACTCCTCGCGCACTAAAAGGGCAACTAAATCCGCGTCCTGTTCGATGGCTCCCGACTCTCGTAAATCCGATAATTGAGGACGATGATCTTGCCTGCTTTCAACAGCCCGTGATAACTGACTTAAAGCAATGACAGGAATGTTCAATTCGCGAGCCAACGCTTTTAAAGAACGCGAAATTTCCGAAATTTCCTGTTGGCGGCTGTCTGAACGTATAGAGCTTCTCATCAGTTGAAGATAATCTAACACGACCAATTGAATATTGTGGTTAGCTTTAAGCCTCCTGGCTTTCGCCCTTAATTCTAGAGCGGAAATCGATGGAGTATCGTCAATAAAAATTTTGGCTTGAGAAAGTTTACCCGCGGCCGCTGTCAATTTAGGCCAATCAGCCGGGGATAAAAATCCAGACCTCACTTTATGGGCATCCACGCGCGCCTGAGAACAAAGCATCCTTTGCACAAGCTGCTCCTTAGACATCTCCAAACTAAAAAAACCAACACCCACCCCTTGATTCAAGCTTGCGTTTTCGACAATCGAAACAGCCAAAGCGCTTTTTCCCATCGAAGGACGCCCCGCGATAATAATCAAATCGGACTTCTGCAACCCTGAAGTCATATGATCCAATTTTTCAAATCCCGTGGAGATCCCCGTGACATGCTCTTTCCTTTGATAAAGCTTATCCAATGTCTCAATGCTATCTTTAACCAAATCTTTAATATGAACAGACTGCTGTCTTTCTTTTAAATCAGCGACTTCAAAAATAAGCCGTTCAGCGCTATCAACGACGTCTTCAACGATTCCGTTAGGTTGATAACAAGAAGAGATAATCTGCGTCGCGTTTTGGATAAGCCTGCGTAAAACACCTCTTTCCTTAACTATCTGAGCGTAATGCTCAACATGAGCTGAGGTTGGGACAAAATCCATAATCGTGGAAAGATAACTGACTCCCCCGATGGATTCTAAAAGACCCTCATTTTTTAATTTATCCGATAAAGTGACTAAATCTACTCGTTTACGCTGGTCATAAAGCTGGATGATGGATTGGTAAATTTTGCGGTGGGTTTCTTCATAAAACCATGTTTCATCTAAAATCTCAACAGCCAAAGCAATGGCTTCTTCATCAATGAGCATGGCTCCAAGGACGGATTTCTCAGCATCGATATTATGCGGGAGAACTTTTATTTCTTCGTGACCCATAATCTTATCTTTGCCGTCAACTCAGGATGAACCTTGACACCAACCTCGAAAATTCCTAATTCTTCGATTGGTTTTTCAAGAATAATATTCTTTTTATCAGTCTTAAAACCTTCCGCATCCAAGGCTTTGGCAATATCCGCTTCGCTGATTGACCCATAAAGCTTGTCTAAATCATTAACTTCCACGTTTAAAGTGCAGGAAACTTTACTGAGCTTCTCCGCTAATTGTTCCGCCTTTTGTTTTTCTTGGTCGTATTGAGCCTGCTTTCTCTTTTTTTCTTGCTCAATTTTCCTCCGATTTTCTTCTGTCGCCAGGTAAGCCAGCTTCTGAGGAATAAGAAGATTGCGAGCATACCCATCCTTAACCTTGACGACTTCGCCTGTTTTTCCTAAGCTAGAAACATCTTGAATGAGGATCACTTCCATATCAATAACTCCATTTTATGGTTCGTTATTTTATTTGTTAAGACCACCTGTTGATAAAAGGGCTAAAAATCTCGCCCTCTTAATGGCCACAACCAGCTTCCTTTGGTTCTTGGCCGAAACCTCTGAAACACGTCGAGGGATTATTTTACCACGTTCGGTTAAAAATTTTTGCAATGAATTAAAATTTTTATAATCGAAATTAAAATCTTTGGGGATTTGAAATCTTGCCGTATTTTTATAAGGGGTAAACTTCTTACCGGGAGTTCGTCCATCCCTTTTGAATCCTGGGCCTTTGGATCCTGCGTTCTTAAAATTTCTTTGCCCCTTGTCTTTCTCTTTAGCTTTATATGCGTATGCCAATTGGACCTCCATTTTGTGGTTCGATGCCACTCACCATTTGACTTTAAATGATTCGTTTATCTTTTAATTATTCATCCCAGGCAACATCTTCCGGCTTAATAACATCGCTCTCCTGGCTAGGGGAACTGACGACCTCAGCATGTTGCTCAACTTTTTTCTCGTCTTGTCCTTTGCCAGCGCCATAGTTACCCAAAAATTGAACTCGCTCGGCTCGAACATCAATAGCGCTTCTTTTCTGCCCATCGTTTGTTTCCCATGTTCTTGACTGTAAAACGCCTTCCACAAAAATTGGACGCCCCTTGTGTAAATATTGACAGCAAGCCTCCGCCTGTTTATCCCAAACCGTCACAGTCAAAAAACAAACTTCCTCTTTTAACTCGCCTGAACTGTCTTTAAATTTTCTATTCACCGCTAACCCTAAATTGGCAACCGGCGTGCCCCCTGGGGTATAGCGCAATTCCGGATCTCGCGTTAAATTACCAATAAGAAAAACTTTATTTAAATTCGCCATTTCTTCCTCCTCCGACCTGCCTGCGGTAGGCAGGTGTTTTCTAATATTTTATGTTGAAATCGGAGTCCCGACTACCTTTAATAATCTTTAAGAAAACGTCGGGACTTACCCTCAATCTCTCAAATTTTAATGCGCGGCTGTTTCCGCTAACGGCGCGGATTCAACCTGAATAATCAAGAATCTTAAAATCTTCTCGTTTAATTTTAAAGCGGCATTCATCTTCTCGACAAGCGAGGGATCGCTTTCCAAAGTAATTAAATAATAAGTTCCTTCATCGCATTTACCAATTTGGAAAGTAAATTTATGTTTCTCTAACCATAGTTGAACATTAATAATTTTACCTCCCACTTTAGAAACCGCCTCTGAGGCTTCCTTAGCGATGTTCTTTTTTTCTTCCGCGGACAATTTAGCGTCCGTAATAACCACTAATTCATATTTTCTTAAAAACGCATCCTTCTCCATGTTCCTTCCTTTCTATTCTATTACACAATTGCATCGCTTTATTTATTCCTTCTCTTAACCAAATAAGACAACAATTCGTTGCTTCATCGAGCAATTCATCAAGTAGTTTTTTCTCACCTTTATCGAACTCTTGAAGAACATAATCGACTGTCTGCTCTTTTCGCGATGGCTGACCAATCCCAAGCCGAAGACGCCCAAAATCTTGCCCTTGAAGATATTGGATCATCGAACTTAGCCCCTTATGGCCGCCGGCACTGCCCTTCGAACGTAAACGCATATCTCCAAAACTCAAATTTAAATCATCGCAAATAACAAGCAAGTCTTCAAGGCTTAATTTCTTCCTTTGAAAGAAAGCCTTGATGGATACCCCAGAATTATTCATGAAAGTCTGAGGCAAAAGCAAATAAATCTCTTTCCCCTCCAACTCACCCTTAGCGATCAGCCCTTGCGTCAAACGGTCAGACCGCCATTGCCAATCTAATTTCTTAGCTAAATGACTGACGACTAAAAATCCTAAGTTATGCCGAGTATACGCGTACTCTTTCCCAGGATTCCCTAACCCCACAATCAATTGTGTTTTAAGCAATGCGTTTAATCCATTAAGCCTTAGATTTTTCTTCGGGCTTAGCTTTTTCTTCTGTTTTGCCTTTTCCCTTATCCTCAGCCTTAACCTCACCGGGTTCTTTAGGTTTCTTCTCCTTCAAAACTTCTGGCTCTGTGATCACAGTTCCTTCCGCTGGAGCAACTTCGGCCTTCATGGGAGGAACAATGGAAACAACAATAGATTCGGGATTATGTTTAGTTTTAACACCTGCCGGCAGAATTAATTCCTTAACATGAACAGCGTCTCCTATGTTAAGATTTGTGACATCGATCTCAATCTTCGCGGGAATATTCGTAGGCAAACAGATGACATCTAATTCCCACAAAGCATGATCCAACGAACCTCCGCCCTGCTTGACTCCAACCGCTTCTCCTTTGGCTGAGATGGGAACCTTAACCTCAATTTCCTCAGTCAAAGAAATTTTTTGAAAATCAATATGCACCAATCGTTCATTAACCGGATGAAGCTGCTCTTCCTTAACAATAGCTGAAAAATCTTTAATTTTTTTATCTCCGTCCAACACGTTAAGATGAAAAATTAAATTCTGCCCCTTATGAAGACGGCCTATCCTCCCATAAGTGATACGCTCCACCTTGATGGATAGAGTTTCCATTTTCCCGCCATAAATGACAGCCGGCACAAAATCCGCTTTCGGCCCATCTATTTTTTTCGAACCACCGTTTTTTCCTCTTATTTGCACATCTAGCTTTATTTCTTCCATTTTCTCATCACCCCAATTTGTTAATTAATATTGCCCACCGTTTTTTCACCTTGTCGCGTCAAATAAACAGCTAATGGATTCCTCCTCGTGTGTTCTGCGAATAGCTTCGGCTAAAAGCGGCGCGACACTCACGACCTTAATCTTCGCTATTTTCTTTTCCGCGGTCAAAGGGACACTATCACTGACAACCAACTCTTTAAGAACTTTACAATTTTGGATTCTCGCTATGGCCCCACCCGAGAGTATCCCGTGACTCATAGCCCCATAAACATCCTTGACGCCTTCTTTCGTTAAAGCCTCTATCGCTTCAATCAAAGAACTTCCCGTCGCGATAATATCATCAACGCAAATCGCGTTCTTCCCCTTGACGTCTCCTAAAATATGCATCACCTCTGTTTTCTCGGGATTATCGCGGCGCTTATCAACAATGGCTAATCCAGCCCCTAATCGTTTAGCGTAAGCGCGAGCCATTTTTATGCCACCCACATCCGGAGAAACAACAACCGCGTTTTTTAATTTCTTTTTATCAAAATAATCGCAAAGAACATTAATCGCGTATAAGTGATCGACGGGGATATCAAAAAAACCTTGAATTTGATTCGCGTGTAAATCCATGGTTAATATCCTCTGAGCTCCCGCCGCCACGATAAGATTGGCCACTAATTTAGCGGTAATGGGCACCCGCGGTTGATCTTTCCTGTCTTGACGAGCATAACCATAATACGGCAAAACAGCCGTGATTCGTTCAGCCGAGGCCCTTCGTGCCGCGTCAATGACAATCAACAATTCCATTAAATTATCGTTCGTCGGAGGACAGGTGGGTTGAATAATAAAAAGATCTCTCCCCCTTATGTTTTCCTGAATTTTAACCCTTGTCTCTCCTTCGCTGAATCGGGAAACGAGCACTTCGCTTAAGGGGACTTTGAGATGTTTGCAAATATCCTCAGCTAATTTAGGATTAGCATTTCCTGTACAGATAGCCAAACCATTCATCGATTTTTCCCTCCCGAGATGACCCTGGCTGGAACACCCATAACGACACTCCCGTCAGGGACAACTTTTCCTTTTGTGACCACACTGCCCGCTCCGACAACAGCCCTCTTCCCAATTTTCACGGGGGCGATAAGAACAGAATCGGAGCCAATAAAAGACTCATCAGAAATAATTGTTTTATTCTTGCTTTTTCCGTCATAGTTAGCCGTGACGGTTCCCGCGCCAATATTGACCTTAGTCCCAACGATCGCATCGCCTAAAAAACTAAAATGCTTCATTAAACTCCCCTTACCGATCTGAGTGCGCGATACTTCCGTAAAATTACCGATCTCGACCTCATCCTTAATTCTTGTCCCCGATCGGATTCGAGCAAAAGGGCCGATTTTACAGCGGCGTCCAATCAAAACATTTTTTTCAATATAACTAAAAGGGCGAATCACTGTATCCTTGCCAATTTTAGCATCCACTTCAATAAAGGTTGTCAATGGATCGACAATCGTGACGCCCCGCTCAATATTCTTTTTTATAATCCTTTGACGCAATATGGTTTGCGCGACACTTAAATCTTCTCGAGTATTAATCCCCAGCCCTTCTAAAGGGTCTAAAATTTTAATGGTTTCAATTTTTAAACTTTTTTTGACGAAGCATTCAATAATATCGGTAAAATAAAACTCTTTTTTCTTCCGATTCATTCTAATTTCAGTTAACGTTTTAAATAAATCTTGGCCGCGCAAACAATAAAGTCCGACATTAATTTCTCGGATAGCCCGCTCGTCTTCACTCGCGTCTTTTTCTTCCCGAATAGCAATAATCTTTTGGCGGGCGTCTCGGATGACGCGCCCATACCCTTTCGGTTCGGCAATGGTTGCCGTCAGCAAAGTGCAAGCCGCCTTTGATTTCTTATGCGTTGTTACGAGATTCCTTAGAGTTGGCAAGCGAAGGAATGGGGTATCTCCGCAAACAATAAGAATATCACCGCTATAATTTTTAAGATACGGCTGGACAGACCGAATAGCATCCGCCGTTCCCAAAAGTTTTTTTTGCCTTACGACAATATTTTCTTTGTCAAGGATCTTCGCTACGTCTTGCGCCTTATGACCAATAACAACATAAACAGCTTGCGCGCTTAGGGGATGGATAACATCCAAAACATACTGCAAAATGGGTTGACCGCAAACCTCATGCAGCACTTTAGGGATATCCGAATTCATTCTTGTTCCCTTGCCAGCCGCTAAGATAATCGCGCGTAAATTATTCATAAAAATTGGATGGTTATCAACTGCCCAGCCAGGGTTCGAACCTGGACAACGAGATCCAAATTCTCGGGTGCTACCATTACACCACCGGGCAAACATCAAAAAATCACTACCGACACAAATTAATTATTCTTCTCAGGCAGGCTTGCCTACCGGCCGAGTAGGTCCCGCTATGCGGGACAGGCAGGCATTTCTTCCAAAGAAGATTTGATCTTGCTCGGTTCAGAAGCTTCTTTTTTGTAGGCCTCTAAGACCTTATTTTGCAAATACTCCCGAAACTGCTGGGTGATAGGATGCGCGATGTCCCGATGTTCCAATTTATCTTCCGCGGCAGTTAATTGACTATTCACTGCTGGAAGAGAAGCCCCGCACTGATTACAAAATTTACTTCCGGCCTCATTCTTAAAATGACATTTAGGACAAGGATGTCTAACTTTTCTCGAAGGCATAGCAATAAATAGATTTGTCAAACCCTGAATCACTTTTATATTTCTTACCACAAAAGCATTATCAAAAGTGACGGTCACATACGCCTTCAATTTTTTGTCTTGTCCCTCCTTCGGGAATATGCGTACCTCTGTAATTTCCATAGTCCCCGCTCCCTTCTCTAGATAAGAGTTTTAACAACAAAAACCCTGCGAAATTGCCGCGATAAAATAGTTTTCAGAGCCTTGGCCTCTCGGCGATTCTTCATCAAACCAAACACGCAAGGCCCGCTGCCTGAAATCATAACCCCTTTAGTTTTAAACAGGTTAAGCCTCTCCTTTAATTTTAGCAGAGGCGGATAAAGACGCACGATAGAATTCTCTAAATCGTTCTTAAGCGCCTCTCCGATAGCTGAAAGATCACCCTTTTTTAGATAACGAATAAAAATATTAACATTATCCTTACGCTTTGTCAATATGTTCGTAAGGCATCCGTTGTAGACATCGCGTGAATAAATTTTTACCTTAGGGACAACCAGGACATGCCATAATTTTGTTCTAATATTTAACTTTTGAATATGATTGCCTCGCTCTTTTCCTAGCGCCCAAGGAGTATCGTAAATAAAAAAAGATACGTCACTGCCAATCCTTTCGGCGATGGATAAAAGCTGAAATCTATTTAATTTAAGCCCCCAAAGCTTATTAAGTCCCAAGAGAGCGCTGGCCGCGTTGCTTGAACCCCCTCCCAACCCGGCGGCCACAGGAATATTTTTATTAATTCCAATATCAACTCCCAATTTAACGCCATACTCTTGCCGCAGGAGTCTAGCCACTTTATAAACTAAATTTTTAGGTCCCTTAGGGACATCCGGGTTGGAACAAAAAATCCTAATTTTGCCGTCTCTATTTAATTCTAGGCTAATTTTATCGGATAAATTAATCCGCTCGAAGACAGTCACCAGGTTATGATAACCATCTTTTCTTTTATTTAAGACTTTCAGGAAAAGATTAACTTTGGCAGGGGAACGAAGAACAATCCGGTTCATTTAATCATGACTTTCACGTTTGTCTATGCGGCGAACTTTCCCTTATTAATTGGAATTTGTAACTTGAATAGAGGCCTTAGCGGCGTCAATCTTTTTTATTATTTTTTCTTGATCAGGTTTTAATTCTACGGAAAGTTCCCACTGCTCAATAGCCTCTTTCACGCGATTCAATTTGTAATAAACGTCTCCTAAGTGGTCATAAATGACAGGGTCTTTAAACATTTGATCGGCCTTTTGACAAACCTCTAAGGCCTGCGAGTACATCCCCTTCTGGTAATAAACCCATCCCAAACTATCTAAATAAGCCCCATTCTCCGGACTAATGGCGAGGGCTCGCTTAATTAATTCTTCGGCCTGATCGAGATTTTCATTATTCTCGGCATAAATATAACCTAACGTATTAAGACTCCCGTCGTGTTGCGCGTCAATTTCAATGGATTTTTTTAAGGTGCTGATAGCACGGTCCCTCTTTCCAACTTCAATATACAAAGAGCCCAATAAATACATAACATCCGCGTTTTTGGGCTCTAAGTCTAACATTTTCTCGAACTGTTCAATGGCTTGGTCATATTTTTTTTGAGAATAATACAATTGTCCCAAGTAACCATAAACTTCAATATTCTGAGGTTCGTCTTTAGAGACTGATTTTAGAATAAATTCATATTCCCCCGCGGCCATTTCATATTCCTTCCGCGCGGAATAAATAAGGGCGAGTAAATAATGCGTCTGCAATTCCTCTGGATTGTATTTTTTAACCACGTTTAATTCTTCAATGGCTTCCACGAACAACCCTAAACGTGTATACGCCGCTCCCAATCTTAGATGGATCAAATAGCTGGAGGCATCAAATTCCAGGGCCTGTTCATATTCCGAAGCGGCCTCCTCGGTCAAGCCCAACAAATCACAGACTTGCCCCATCGCGTAATGCGCTAGGCTTTTTGACGTAACAATTCTCTCTTCATAGACGAAAGCACGCGCATCCGTCGTATTAAAGAAAAAGAATTGCGCCATGATTAGGCAGACTAAGAGACGAATCACATTTTTTTGTGTCATTTTCAACAATACCCTAGACTAGTTAAAAATTTTAGACCCAGTCTCTCTTCTTCAAGTGCCGAAGAGCCTTTCTTAATTTCTTTCTTTTATGTGTTCTAATTTTTCGTAACTTTCTCTTTCTTCCACAAGGCATAATTTATTCCTTTACGTTTAGAATAACATTAATAAATGAGTTTATTTAACGGATACTCAATAATTCCCTGGGCGCCAGCCCTTTTTAATTGAGGAATTAAATGACGCACCGTTCCCTCATCAATCACTGTTTCAATGGCGATCCATCCGTCTTTACTCAAAGGAGAAACTGTCGGTTGTTTGAGCGCGGGAAGAATCCCTAACACTTTCTCAAAATTTTTCTTTTCAAGATTCATCTTCAATCCCACCATGTTATTCGCGTTGATAGCCCCTTCTAGAAGCATGACAATTTGATGCATTTTTTCTTTTTTCCAACTGTCTTTAAGGACTTTTTGAGTAGTAATAAACTGTGTTGTTGATTCACAAATGGTATCCACAATCCTTAATTTATTGGCGCGCAGACTGCTTCCTGTCTCTGTCAACTCCACAACCGCGTCGACCAAGCCGTCAGCGACTTTCGCTTCCGTCGCGCCCCAGCTAAATTCGACCTCCGCCTTCACGTTTTCTTTTTTAAAATATTTTTTTGTGACATTGACAATCTCGGTGGCGATTCTTTTGCCGGCTAAATCTTTAACAGATTTAATGCCAGAACTCTCGGGGACAGCCAATACCCAGCGAACCTTTGTCGCGCTCTGCTTCGCGTAAACCAAATTGGCCAAAGAAACAACTTTTGATCCATTTTCCAAAATCCAATCAGCACCCGTGATGCCGCAATCTAAAGCCCCCTCCTCAACGTAGCGAGATATTTCTTGAGCCCGCAGCAAAACGGGTTCAATTTCTGAATCATCAATAGAGGGGAAGTAAGAACGCTGCGATACGTAAATTTTAAAACCCGCTCGCTCAAAAACTTTAATCGTTGCTTCTTGTAAGCTTCCCTTGGGTAATCCTAATTTAACTTTCGGCATTATTTTCCTCCATAAGCGGCACTCATTATAACCAGCCGCTAATTCCTTGTAAAGCGAATTTCATTTTTATGCTCCTTCCCTGTATTAAAGTATACCGCATAAAAAAGCCAGTAACAAATCTGTCATCAATTCTCTTGTCAAAATTAAATTAGGAAGTTATAATTAATTTTCTCTTAAAAAATCGCCGCGGGCGATGAAAGGAAAGTATGCTTAAAATTTTACGAAAAAAAGGCGTTGCTAAAAAAATCCTCTGGGTAGTCGCTGTGATCATCATTATCAGTTTTGGTTTTTTTGGGACGGCTTATTTATTTAAAAGCCCTTCTTACGCGGGAGAGCTTTTCGGCAAGAAAATTTCCAAAGAAGATTTTGAAAAAATTTACCAATCCACGCGCATTCAAGCCATTGTCAGATACGGTGATAGTTTTTATCAAATCCAACCCTTCCTAGACCTCGAATCAGATACCTGGGATCGGCTTATTCTTCTTCATGAAGCCGAGAAGAGAGGAATAAAAGCCACGGACCAAGAAGTCATCACTACCATCGAACAATATCCGTTTTTTAAAAGAAACGAGCAGTTTGATAATTCTCTCTACGTCAATATCATCCAAAATATTCTTCACGTTAAAGAACGAGAATTTGAAGAGAGCGTGCGCGACAGCATAAAATTTAGTAAAATCTTTGAGCAAGAAACTTCCCATGTCGCTGTCTTAGATGAGGAGGCTTTCGAAGCTTATAAAAAGAAGAACGAAAAAGTGCAAGTCACTTACATCTTTATCGATCCCCAAAAATTTAAGAACCCCGTTATCGCGACGGAAGAAGAGCTCAAAGAATATTTCACCCAAAATCAATTGGAATTTTTTATACCAACCCTGATCAATGTAGAATATATTCTTCTCCCCTTGGAAGAGACGGAAGGTGAGGAATCCTCTGGCCTGAGGAAAAAGAAGGCGGAAACTTTACGCAAGGAAATGGCCAACAATCCTGATCTTAAAAGTATCGCTCAAAAATATGATCTCGACGTAAAAATGAGCGGTTTTTTTAGTTTAGAGCAGCCCGATCTTTCTCTTGGCTGGTCGTATGATATCCTCAATCAAATTTTTGAGTTAGCACCTGATGAAATAGCCGGTCCACTCGAAACTGAAAAAGGATTCACCGTCCTCAAAATTAAAGAAAGAAAAGAAGCCCACATGCCGGAATTTCTCGAGGTCAAAGATAAAGTTAAAGAGGCCCTCGCCGGTCAAGGGGCTAAAAAAATAGCTTTAGAGAAAGCATCGGATTATTTAAATATTGTCCGGGAAGAATACGCCAAGTCTAACCTTAAAGATTTTCCCGCGATCGTTAAAAACCTCAATTTAGAACTCGCCCAAACACCTGTCTTCGCGCGAGGACAATATCTTCCTCAGGTTGGCCTTTCCAAAGAATTTCAAGAGGCCGCTTTCGGACTTACTGAAGAGAATAAAATCAGTGATGTGGTGGAAATCCTAAAAGGGTACTGCATTCTTTATCTTGATTCTTACGTGGCCGTAGATTCAAAACAATTTGAGGATGAAAAGGAAACGTTTCGAGGGGATCTTTTAAACGCGCGCAAGAATGAAATTTTCTCAGACTTTTTAATCCGCTTGAGACTAGAAGCCAATCTCGCGGACAAACTAACAAACAGGAAGCCAACGCCTTAAAGCAAGCTCTTTATTCTCTGGACAAAATTTCTTCGTAATTTTCAGGGAAAGAATATTCCACAGCCTTAATTTTTCCGTTTTTATTAACAAAAAAAAGCGTTGGAACCCCCACCAAACCATATTTTTCCGATAAACTTTGATTTTCATCGAGAATAACATCAAAATTAATATTTTGTTTTTGTAAATACGAGCTGACCTGCTTCGTGGTTTCCCCAATATCAATCAAGATAATTTTTATCCCTTTTTTTTCAATTTGAGCGGCCTGTTCGCTTAATTCCCCTAACTCCCGGCGGCAATGCGGACACCACGTAGCCCAAAAGAAAAGAATGGCGCTTTTGCCTTCTCTTATTTTCGTAAAATTTACTTTCCCACTTTTGATACTGGACAGGGTAAAATCTGCCGCCTCTGTGCCAATGAGTGGGTTCTCCATATTAAATACTTGAGCGTGACTTAATTGGATTAAACCTGTTCCCCATAAAAATATAAACAAAACAAAAATTGACAAAATTCTCTTCATTCTCTCATCCTCCGATACAATTATTGATCCATTCTAAATAGTTTTTACTGCCTTGCGCAATGGGCAGCGCGATAATTTCAGGAACAGCATAACTGTGCAAACCCTTCACTGTTTTGACGATTTTTTTAAAACAACTCTTTTTTGACTTTAAGAGAAGCAGGGCTTCCTGACTCGAATCTATTTTGCCATCCCACCAAAAGACAGATTCGATTCCCTTCAATATATTAGCACAGGCCACCAATTTTTCCCCCACTAATTTTTGGGCAATCATTTTTGCTTCTTTGACATCTTTGGTCGTGACTAAAACAACAATATACATGCTTGTCCTTCCCATTTTAAAATTAATTTTTAATCATCATCAAAGAAATCATGCGCCCCGCCGCGTCTCCCTCTCTTCGATAGGAGAAATAGTTTATATCACAACATGTGCAGATACCGCAATCAAAAATATTTTTCTCTTCTACTCCCATTTCTCTTAATTGACGGATATTGACTAAAGGCAAATCGAGATAACAACTTTCGCTCCGAGATGAAATCTCCTTCGGAAAATAATTTTTCATCTCTTCATCCACTTCGTAACAACAACTTCTAATCCCGGGACCTAAGGCAGCCTTGATGTCAATAGGATTGACCCCGTACTCCCGAACCATCCCCCTGATCGCTTCTTGAACAATTGCTTTTTGAGTTCCACGCCAACCGGCGTGAATGAGTCCGATACATTTTTCCTTAGGAGCGTAAAGAAAAATAGGCAAGCAATCAGCCGTTCTGACGGCAATGGGCAAATTTTTAAGATTCGTAATCAGCCCATCAGCTTCCTCCACACCTTGCCTCAATTCACCTTCTCCGACTAAAATTCGATTCCCATGCACCTGAACAACAGTAGATACTTTAGCCAAATCAATCTGTCGCGCGCCAAAATTCATTCTCAAATATTCTTGCTGGACCGTGGTCAGAACAGGATTTTTTCCATTGAGCGAAAAATCAACTTTTCGGTCGCTGACAAAGGCCACAACCTCAGGAGGGAAAAAATTATTGAAAGGAAACATTGCTTTCTACGGATTCTAAAGGAATATCTACACTTTTTTCGTGTTCCAGGGATGGCTTACCTTGAGAAGGGATCACTTGAACATTTTTTAATTTCCTTTCAATAGTGCGCGATTCACGGGCAGCATCCTCAATGGTGTTCGAGGCTTCTTGTAATTTCTTGTGAGTTTTATCTAAAATTTCCCCGAATTTTCCGAACTCCGTCTTGACAGATCCCAAAAGCACCCATACTTCACTGGCTCTTTTTTCCACCGCTAATGTCCTGAATCCCATTTGCAAGCTATTCAAAATAGCGGCAAACGTCGTTGGACCTGTCATAAGAACTCTGTATTCCCTCTGAAGCAACTCCCCAAATCCCGGCCGACGTAAAACTTCCGCGTACAGGCCTTCAATGGGAAGAAATAAAATAGCGAAGTCCGTCGTGAAAGGTGGGTCTAAATATTTATCCCGAATATTTTTGGCCTCTGATTTTAACCTCTGCTCAAGGGCTTTACCCGCCTCTTCGATCAATGGAACATTGGCATCTTCTTGCGCCTGAATAAGACGTTCGTAATCTTCCAAAGGAAATTTGGCGTCCACAGGCAAATAGATCCCTTGCCCGTCGTGACCTGGGAACTTGATGGCAAACTCAACCGTGTCCCGGCTTCCCTTTTTAGTGGCAACATTTTTTTCATATTGCTCAGGGGTTAAAATTTGCTCTAACAAATTCCCCAGCTGCACCTCGCCCCAAATCCCTCTTGTTTTAACATTAGAAAGAACCTTTTTTAAATCGCCGACGCCTGAAGCTAGCACTTGCATTTCTCCTAAACCCTGATGCACTTTCTCTAATCGTTCGCTGACGACCCTAAAAGATTCTCCAAGTCTCTTCTCTAAAGTCGAATGTAATTTCTCATCGACTGTCTCGCGCATTTTCTCGAGCTTTTGACTGTTCTCTTCTCTTAGAATCTTTAAATTATTCTCCACAGACTCTCTTATTTTTTCTAGTTTTTGCTCATTAATTTGAGTAAGTGATAAAAGCTGTTGAGAAAAAGTATCCAATTGATTCTTTTGAAGAGTAGCGATCTCGGTAATATGGGAGAGGGCGGAATGATTCGACTGGCTTAAATTACGCGCGAGTTCTTCCCTGCTTTGGGCTGTTTCTTCACGCACAAGGCGTTCTAATTTCTCAAATTCTTTAAAGGAAAACGACACCTTTGAGAAAAGGAGTATTAAAAGCCCGATGGCCGCCGCCAGTAATAAACAAATAACAACAAGCATAATTTCCGATTCTTATTTTTTGTCTTTCAACAATTTAATAATTTTGTCTAAACGATTAGTCACGGCAACGGGAACAAAAATAATCCAGACCGCCAAAAATATTTTGACACCTAGACAAATAAACGTTTCCACCGGACAATTTGAAACACTGGAAAGAGGGCACATAAATTTTCTCCTTTCTCTAATTTAAATTATTTTAATTTAAGTTATTTTTCATTATATAGCTCGGGCCGATTAAAGTAAAGGGTTGTTAAAGACGCTCACTTCTCGCTGCGCCACTCTCTCCCAACTTGATCAATTGCCCAAGCATAATCAATCAGGTTTATATCTTTAATTTTATTCTGTTCTAATGAATAATCTCTTTTTTCGCCATCTTTCAATCGTTGAGGACCATAATACATAGAATTAACGGCTAAAATAAAAGGTTTATCCTTTCTTCTTAAATGCAGACCAGCTTTTGCTATTATTACTTCTCTTTGCCCCCAATTAGCGACTTCAATAATAAGATAAGTTTCGTCTAATTGATAATTAGAGTGTGGTGCATACACCTTCATATCTGGTTTCCAGCTTACCCTAATATCAAAATCAGAATATTTTTGTGGCCTAATTTTAGATAATTGTTCTTGTAACAAGGTGTTGGGATACTCATTAGTGGGATCTATTACCTCAACCAATTGTGCTACCACATTATTAACTCCTTCATGGGCTTGAGCGGCAACTTTATCTGCCAATAGAGAAGAATACTCTTTGATTTCTTGTTGACCAACATTCAACCAGACAGGTAGTATTACACTCCTTCCATCAATTTCTAACGAAAATAAAGCGTTCAATTCTTTTTGAGGCCACTGTTTAGCAAAAAAATTTGGGCTCAGAATAACTATTCCATACCTAGAATTTGATAAACCCTCATCAATCTTTTCTCTAAGACTATCTCCTATCTTTAAACTAAAGGCATCGAACCATATCTTTAAACCAATTGATTTGAGCTTTTCCGCCAAAGGTAAAACAAAACCTTCTTTATCTTCACTGGCATGGCATATAAATGCATCAAATTTTTTCATCATTTACTCCAAACTCATTTTACACCCTTAAACACTTTAAAATATCCTCATCCTCTATCAAATCTAAATTCTGAAGAATTTTCTTCTGCCAGGGCTGTAAAGCCGCATCAAATACCTTGCGAATATAAGCTTGCTCTCCCTTTGCAATCAAAGCCCTTAAAATCCCTCGGGCCATATTGTTATCTTTTAATGCTTTTTCTTGTTTTACCCTTCTTTGCGCAATAATTAATTTATGCAAAGAAAAATTTGTCGGGTGAGGGATCTTCAAGGGAACGCCATTTGCGTTAACGGTAATAGTATTCCCCGTCAAAAATCCTAAGAATCTAAGGGCTGTGGCATTTAATCCTAATTTAGGCAAAGGATATGGCTTGTCCAGTCCTCTGCCTCTCTCCTGAATTAAAAATTCAAGAATTAAATCCGGATGATTAAGCTTGATATAGCCCTGGCTTCCTCTAAAGTCGACAATGAAACCTAAATCTTGAAGAAGTTCAGGAATATCAACCTTGGTTTTGATTTGGCTTGGATGCGAAACTAAAAAATCCAGATCACGCGTTCTCAAACTGACATGATCAATATAAGGAACACTCTTAAAATAATCCTCATAAAAATAAACGCACCAACTGCCGATCAAAATAAACTCTTTGAGAACTCCAGCTTTCTCAAAACGACGCAAGACCTCAAGACATAACTCATACTGCTTCTTTTCCACGCAGCGCACCTCGCAAAAATTTAATTTGTTTCTTCGCTTGAGATAATAATTTCCTGTATCTTGCTCGAGCAGCTTTAGCCTGCTCATATTTTTTCTTTTCAGGCTCAGAAATCTTACCCTTATAAGCGTATACAACTTTCTTGCCGGAGCGTCGAACAAGATAATAATATTCGTGGCCCCGAATGATTCTCTTGGCCAGCGCCCCCTGGGGCAGCTGATGGAGAGCTTCTCCATAATTTCTCTTCATTCGTAAAGAATTTTTTAACTCTTCAGCCAAAACACCTTTAATAACACCTCTCATAGAAATTCTCCTCCGATGTTTCCTGTATTTATACTGTTACCCAACATATGTATTAATAGCATAGACTGTTGGGTAACAAATGTCAAATAAAGTTTACCCTTATCCTTCCCTTGAATGAAGAACATTCGCGACAGAGATAGCCTTGGCTAAAATTCTTTTTAAAAAGCCGGCGCTCGGAAGCAAGTGGCAGTCCTCGATGGCAATGGCTGCATTTGTAAACCAAAGAATAATTTATGTCATTAAGCGGGCATTGTTCGCAGAGCGCTTTCGTCCGGCAAAAATCTTTTCCCAATCGCACAATTAAGGCGTGATATTCGGTTTTTTCTTTACCTTACATTTTGTTTTACATAGCGCTTTTTTATACGATCTCGATTGTCCTTGAATATTACTCCAATTGGGCATAATCATTGCTTTCCATGAGTTATTCTTTATTTTTTTTATTTTAGCTTATTGGGCAACAATTTCATAGTTTAATTTTTGCGTCGGTTATACTTCTTTTGAGTTTTTTTATCTCTTCCATGCTTCGCCTTTTCATCGGGAACTGCTGGCTCAAAGATTTGCCATCTAATTCATAATCCAGTCCCAGGACAAAAGCCACATCGTAAGTTGGCGCTTTAATGGCCATCGCCTTGGTATCATAACGATCACCTGGTTTTAAAACAATCTCCGACGCATTAATAACGTAGTCTCGATTCTGTATTCTCAATTTATTCATTGTAATGTGATATATCTTTTGAGAATCATTTTTAAAATGGCCCTCCACCGTTGCGGTCGATTCCATATCATCCGGGCCTAATCCGCCAATTGATGTAAGCAAACTGTAAGTTATCGGTTCGACTCTTCTAGTAATTACAACGCTCATGCGGAATTCAGCGCCTTCTGCTAAGGGAAAAGAATTTGTAGAAAATAATGGACTATAAACAACCTTCGTGCTCTTTTTCGTAACAGGATCATATGTTGAACTATACATATAGCCGGTAGCACAGCCACTGGTTAAAAATACGGTGATAATTAAGACAAATATCTTTCGCATTTTATCCTCCAATCACTCTATTCTCTTTCATTCTCTTTCTTATGCCGCATCGATTCCGCTGGAATGCCAAACCAAACATCTCTTGGCTCAACTTTGGTGTCCTTCAGCAAAACAGCGCTGGCACCGATAATGGCATGATCACCTATCTCGCAACCGGGCATGATCGTGCAATGGGATCCAACAGTGACATTCTTCCCGATTTTTACTTTTTTGAGTTTCAATTTCCCACGATCGACAATGTGTCCAATAATAATCGCTCCTCCACCGATAACCGTATTGTCGCCAATCTCCAAAAGAGTCGCGTCATAAACAAATTTTGAATTAAATTGAACGTTCTTTCCTAATTTCGCCCCTAATAGACGAAACAGTAAATTCGCGAATGGAGTTAACAAAATAAAATCAATGAATGTGTAATTAATCATCAGGTACAGCGAACTGATAAACGCCCATTTCAAGGCCTCTTTGGAAAACATGGGGTAAACACCCTCTTTCAATTTCAAATTAAAGACGGTGCGAAACAATCCAACTAAAAAAATCAGCGTTAATCCGAACAAGAAAAATCCCATCGCAATACTCGTCCCAATAAGAAATAACCGTGGCAACAATTCAAAGGACGCGCTCCAATGCCAAACTTTATTCAATAAAACTAATCCTGGGACCATAGCCGCACCAAAAAATACCGCCCCTACGGCATACATAAAAATACTAAAGATCAATTGCCCCAAGGTCATTAAAATCCAGCTCATTGCGCCTCCTTGTCCCGAGCGATATCGAGGGACTTCAAAGTTTCGTCTAACCACTCACGAATTAATTTTATGGTTTCTTCTTTATTTTTTCTTATAAGATACTCCGCATGAGGGCCATTTTTGATGATGGCTAATTTTTTCTTCGACTTTGTCTTTTCAAAAAGCTCCTGTGAATGCCAAGGCTTGATCAACCAATCCGCATCACCGTGGAGATAAAAAACTGGAATTTTAATCTTGCCGACACAATCAATTGGTTTCTCCTTCTTTAACCACCAGGGCCCAGGGCGGATCCCTTTACCAATCTTGCCCTCACCAAGATTGTAAACAATGTCATTCTCAAAATCAAGCTTCCAAAAATGATATTCAATTTTCTCAAATTCAGCAGGCGCACTAACGGAAATTAAACTATCCATCAAATCTGTTTTTGAGGCCGTAATCAACCCTGTCGCCGCGCCTAGAGAAAAACCAATGACTCCAATCTTTTCATATTCTTCATGGGCATATTCTAAAACCGTTTCTAAATCCATATCCTCTTTACTCGTCCAGAAGAATAAGCCACCGCTTTCTCCATGACCTCGAAAATCCATAATCATAACATCATATTCATCCAACAACGCCTTCCCTAACTCTTTCATCAAAAGAGCATTCTTGCTATTTGTAAACCCCGGAGCAATGATAATAACTTTGGTATGACCATTTTTATAATGATCTAAATGGATTTTTTGTTTATCCTTCGTTTCGACGATTACTTCTGCAAAATTCTTTGTATTCATATTATCCTTCTTAAAATTTGTATTGTTTAATGAAACGCACCCGCTAAATAATAGCATGAACAAAATAAATGTGATTGTGTCCCTCATCCTGCTTCTTTGTTGGTCTTAGCTAATTCTGATGCCATGCGTTTTATATTTCTTAAATCCAATTTCCCTGTGCCTAAGAGAGGGATCGAGTTGATCCGAAAAAATGAACTCTCGGCAGGCAACCAAAGATTAGGAATCCCTCTTTCCATCAGAGATTTTCTAATTTCTTTCGCATCCATATCTTTTGTAGAAAGAACTACCAATTTTTCTCCTCGGGTATCATCGGGGATTGAAGTAACGACGGCTATCTGTTCAGAGGAATTAAGGGCTTTATGAATTGCCTCTTCAATTTTAATATGCGGAACCATCTCCCCACCGATTTTACTAAAACGGCTTAAGCGGTCAGTAATCGTGATAAAACCATCTTCATCCATCTGCGCGACATCGCCGGTAAAATACCAGCCGTCTTTGATGACCTCGCTTGTTTTTTCCGGTTGATTAAGATAACCTTTCATGACATTGGGCCCCTTAACTAAAAGCAGTCCACTTTGATTCGGACCAAGAGGCTGCAGAGTATTTTGATCAATAATTTTGATCGCGATGCCCGGCAACGGAAGTCCAATTGTCCCGCGCTTCTGTGCTTTTTGTACAGCACCCTCGCCTTCATGATCAGGTAAATTAATGGAAACAACCGGTGATAATTCTGTACAGCCATATCCTTCCATCGGTTCTATCCCAAATTTTTGTTTAAATTCTTCAGCCAGAGTGGGTTTTAATTTCTCTGCTCCGACAGTTACCATGCGTAAGCTCTTAAACTGTTCAGGTTCACAGCGGCGGATGTACGCACTTAAAAATGTCGGCGTTGTCATTAAAATCGTTGCCTTGTGCTCTTGAACCAATCTCCCAATTACTTTAGCGTCCAGAGGATTGACATGATATCCGACACCAATTCCGCTGATTAAAGGAAACCATAATGTCCCTGTGAATCCAAACGAATGAAAAAACGGCAGAATGCCGAGCATGATATCGTCATTTTTAATATTAAAGACTTGATATAAGCCTTCAAGGTCGGAGGTTATATTCCCATGGGTTAACATAACGCCTTTAGGTTCACCTGTACTGCCGCTGGTAAACATAATCGTCGCCAGCTTTTCATGTTCGCGATACGCCTTCGGACCAAAAATCAAACGATGGGATAACGCTGATGGGAAAGCAAAAGACATGAGCAATGCTTTTATTTGATCCTTTTTTGAAATCGACTCAATGATATCCTCAACAAAAATCTTTTCGCACACCAAATCAATACCGGTCTTTTCCAGAAAAATACGCGACGTAATGACATATTGCATGGCGCATTGTTTAACGATAGATGCTATTGCGTCCTTGGGTGAAGTGTAATTCATATTCACCGGAACTTTATTAAGGATGGAAACGGCTATATTGACCAGCGCTCCGCCTACCGATGGAGGGATTAAGATACCGATTGTCTTTTCTTGATCAAGTCTACCCCTCAATCTCTTGGCGATGGCCACCGCTGAAATCAAACTAAATCCATAATTTAATTTCTTTCCGCTTGAGTCAGCCATACAAAATTTAAAGGGATGCTTTCTAGCCTCACGCCAAAAACTTTCAGGCAAAGTTAGTTTATCTTCTAGACGGTATTGAAAAGCATCTGCCCCTAATTCCATAATCCTGGCACGAATCTCAAAAGCACTCGATATTGAAGGAAGGGCTTTGCCAAAAGAAATAGTCACGGGGTACGGAACAATTTTGGGCCACTTATACAAAAACTTTCCTCTCTCCCAGCTGAAAATACTTCCCCACATACGATCCAGATGAATCGGGATAATAGGACAGTCAATGCCTTTGACAATATGTTCAAGGCCTTCATTAAATTTTAAAATGTTTCCGGTACGCGTCAATTGTCCTTCAGGAAAAATACAAACCAATTCACCAGCTTTAATGGCCTCTCGAGCGGTATTTAACGCCTGGACAATTTCCTTAGGACTATCGCTGCGGCTTACCGGAATCGCGCGGCCTAATTTAAAAATCGAACGAAAAATACTTGTATGATAAATTTCTCTGTTAACAAGAAATCGAATTGGTCTTTGAACAGTGACCACGAGCAGAATCGCGTCCACAAACGCCACATGATTGGAAACTAAAAGTGCCCCTCCTTTATTCGGCACATTGTATTTATCGATCATCCTAATCCGATAAATGGTATGCGCTAAAACCCAGACAAAGAGACGCACCACAGCGTAAGGAAGCAGGCGGCAGACGTAAATAGCCCCCATACTTGTTAAAATTCCCGCAGCCACAAAAATCTGGGCGGAATTAAATTGAATAATATCCTTAAAGATAAATAACATGACGCAAGCGAACATCCCTGTGGCGCATGTCAAAATATTGGTCGTGGCTAAAATTTGCCCCCTCCGGTCAGGAGGACTGGCATATTGAACATACGCGTTTAAGGGAATAATAAAAAATCCAGCGGATAAGCCTAAAAGAAGAAGGCAAGCGGCCACCTGGAAATAAGAATCATGAACAAAGCCTAAGATAATAGAGAAAACGCTTAACCCAATGGCACCTAACGGCACAAAACCAAATTCAATTCTTTGATCAGAAAGTTTACCGGCTAAGATACTGCCTATCCCAATGCCTAAAGCGAGAATAATCAAAAGAACACTCAACGGAAAATGTTCTATCCCCATGATTTTACGGGCGTACAAAAGGATATTCAGATGAAAAAGGCCGCCTAAGAATCCAAAATACATCAGCCCCAAAATTGACAAGAATATTCCTCTCTGAGGCTTAATCCAACGAAAATTCTGGACGACTTCCCTTAAAAAATTCCACTGGAAAGGACGTTTGGCATTGGCGCTGTGAACTTTAGTAACAAATAAGCTCGTGAATGTGCCTAGAATTGCAATCGCTATAAAAACATAAGCTATTTTAAAGACTTGGTTACGGCTAGCTTGTGTTAAAAGACCTCCACTCGCTTGACCTAAAATAATGGCCGCGAAAGTCCACATTTGAATTAAGCCATTGCCCAAAGAGAGCTTCTCTTCAGATAAAATTTCCGGCAGGATGCCGTATTTAGAAGGACTAAAAAATGCGCTTTGCGTTCCCAAAAGAAACAATACAAAAAGCATAACCCAGATGTTGCCGCTTGAAAGAGCCAATAGCCCTATGACCATAATAAAAATTTCAAAAAATTTCATAACAACAATAATCTTCTGTTTGCTGAAGTGATCCGCAAAATATCCGGCATACGTCGAGAATAAAAAATAGGGAAGGGCAAAAAGGATTCCGGCTAAAGATAAAAAGAGACTCCCCCCTTCTTGAGTGACAAACTTATCCACCGCGATAAAGGCAATCACCAACTTAAAAGCGTTGTCATTAAACGCGCCCAGAAATTGGGTGACCAAAAGGGCTTTAAAGCCTATTTGTGTTAAACCTTTAGACATCCTTCTCTCCATCCTCCTGATATTTTTAAACTCGTCGGGCCCAAGAGACAGTAAAAATTCCCCAAGGATCAATTTCCATTCCCATTTTTTCAAAACCAACTGAACCAACTAATTCATCCATTGGTTCGCTCCAACAATGATAATAACATGGCGATACTGATAATAAATCCATTTTTTTTATTATCCCCCATCTTTCGATAATTTTTCTAGAAATTTTTCACTTAACTGCATCACCAGATCATCTCTTAACGTTACCAGAACTCGTTCATCGGCCTGATAATTTACCATATACGACGGCATAGTTTTCTTATTTTTTCCCTCAGCATTAACGGTAAAAATAACTCTGCCGCTTTGTACATCAATTAAGGCGCCAGATGCCCTCCCTTCAACTTCGGTAACAACGCTAGGGATCACAAAAGCGCCGACAAGAGTTAAATCAAAAAGTTGTAACCATGTTGAATAGGCTCCCGAGTCAATAGAACCTCCAAATAGAAAAATATACTCTGCTCCTAAATCCTTGGCCAATTGCCGCATGTTCTGCATTTTTTGATGAAATTCTTTAGGGTCAGAATCGGCCTTGTCCTGATAACCATTATTTTCATTCCCACCGGCAGGGATAATCATTATTTCAGAGATAAGCTGTGTCTCTTGAGCTAACTGATCCAGCATGACCTTAGGAGGCGTTGTTTCTCCAACCTGGGCAATAGCTAATTTGACGGGCCTTCGAATGGGCTTCATTTCATTCCTGGGGGCAGAATTATTTTCGTCATAGAGTCCATAAAGCAGATTGGAGTAATTGAAACTTCCCCTTTCCCGCGTGGATAATCCGGTTGTGTAGCATCCCGCGACAAAAAATGTAGTCCCCAAAATTAAAAATAAATTTAATATCTTTCTCATTTTATCTTTCTCCTTTAGGAAATGGCCCCTGTTAATAAATTAATTTCTGTATATGCTTTCTTTTTATAAAAAGACCTCCCCAGTATTTTATCGACTAAAACTCTCCCATCAGCTAATTTAAGTAACCCTCGGGTAGTGCATTCTACCTTGTTGTCTTGACCAATAATCTCGTGAATAATCTCTCGCGATCCGATAATTTCGCCTTTCCGGCTTCGGATGATGTGAGTACATACGATTGATCTTATTCTCTCCATTTTGCACCTCCTTTTAATTAGTTAACTGGTTAACTATTTAGATAAAAAAATTATTCTATTTTCCTAAAAAAATATAGCTCCGATCCATTCAAAAACAGCGGAAGCGGTGGAATAACGAGAATGTTATAAAAAACCGTGGACTCACGCAAAGCTAAATCTGAATGGATGGTTCTGCTAAGTTCCAGATGATTAGAATTATGCAAGGGCTGACCCATTATTCCTGCCATATCGGGATAGTGATATTTAAAAATAATCCTTCCATCTTTACATTGATAATCCTTTTTCTCTAAATCATATTTCTGACTAGCCACTACATCCTCTCCTTCCAATGCTAAAATCTCCAAAACATTGGGATCGTGTTGATTTATTTTAACTTTGTCAACTTTTTGATTGGGAGCGACAGCGGGAATTAAATGTGAGGCTAAAGATATTGTTGAAGTATTTTTGAATATTCTTTTATCCTCAACTTCAAAATTGGAATTATTGTAAACTCCTTCCATGTCAACACAGCTGGCGCCCATCTCTTTAGCCAAAAATTTATTAGACTCCGGGTACTTTTGATGGGAAATCATTACACATCCTTGACCAAAAAATAAAAAAGCAAATATTAAAAGGACCTTTTTTCTGTAACTAAATATGCTCATTATCTTTTCCCTTCATTTTTTGTTGACATTTCATGGATTGTTATATAATTTACCAGTTAACTAATTGGTCAAAAAAAATTAAACTAAAAGACAATTAAGCCATTTCACCAATTTAGCCGCGATAACTTCCCTGTCTTTCTCTCCTAATTTATCCATGGGGCGCTTTAATTCCTGGGTGTATTCATCCCACATCCCATCCAAGAGGTGTTCACATTTTTTAGTTACTTTAATGATATTGACTCTTCTATCCCCTTCTAAAGCCAAACGCATGACCAGTCCTTCCTTCTCTAATTTATCAATGAGTTTAGTCATATTGGAGGGCGTCACAATCAAATGTTTACTAATATCAACCTGGCTAAGACCTTGTTCTTTGCCCTGATGACGGACAGCCACCAAAATATTCAATTTGCCGGTATTGAGATTGTATTTCTTTAAAAAATTGTTGAGCCTGTTATTACAAATGTTGTAAATTAAAGCTACGCTATAAAGGGCTTCTTCGTGATGTTTCCCTTGCCCTAAGGTAATCCCAAATTTTTCTAGATCAGCCATTGATTTTCTCCTTTCACTATATACTTTACCATTCAACTATTCTCTTGTCAAGTATTATTTTATGTCATTAAGCGGGCAGTGCTCGCAAAGCGCTTTCGTCCGACAAAATTCTTTGCCCAACCGCACAATTAAGGCGTGATATTCGTTGAACAATTGGATATCTCCTTTGAGGCAAGACATAAAAATACTTTGGACAGCTTCGTAAGAAGCATTTTGAGGAATCAAATTATGCCGATAAAGGAATCTCTTTGTGTAAGCATCGACGACAAAGATAGGCTTGTCCAAGGCGTACAATAAAATAGAATCCGCGGTTTCGGGGCCAATGCCATTAACGGATAAGAGCTTGTCCCGCAATAAACCCAACGGTTCTTTCCGCATTTTAAGGATATCCCCCTTATATTCCCGCTGAAGGAATTCGATAAAATTTTTTAAACGTTTAGCTTTGACATTAAAATAACCGGCGGGTTTAATAAGAGAAACTAATTCTGAAACGGAAAGTTTACGAAGGGCTTCAACCGAAAGCTGTTTATTGTGTTTTAAATTCTGGATGGCTTTTTCAACATTACCCCAATTGGTATTCTGGGTCAGGATCGCCCCCACCATGACTTCAAATTTGGTCTGAGCCGGCCACCAATGCTGGGACCCAAATTTTTTATACAAACGTTGATAAATGACGCGGATGCTCTGTTCTATTTTCTCTCTGGAAGATATTCCCAATTGATTAATTTTCCTTCGCGGTCAAAATACAAATAGACTTTTTCTGAATCAAAAAATTCTTTAGTATAACGATACAGCCACTTTTCAACTCCCTGACCATCCCGCGTGATTTCTTCTCTATAAATGGGATCCCCAAATTTTTGGAGAATCTTCTTTTGATGAGTGTCTTGGCTAAGCGCATTCGATTGAACGGCCTCTAACAACAACTCGAACTTGTGATCCTGATTTTCAACGTAACGGTCTTGACGATCTCCCTCCTCGGACAAATCCTTTAAAGTCAGCAACTGATCGAGGTGCTCTAATTTGGCGCAGCCTACTACAACCAACAGAAGGCATCCGGCCATCAATATTTTTTTCACCTCCTGCCCCTTTAACTGGGAAAAATCATATTCTATTCTCATTTTCATCTCCGGTAACAAGACCTACATCCGGCTGAGCAATTTTTTGTAATCATCGTGACTGCCTATCCAAAACCAGATTATTTCTTTGCCAGTCTGCTTGCCAACAGCACGGTAATCAATATTAATACGCACGGAATAAATCGGTTCTGTCGAATGCACACGTTTAAAATGTAGGCTTGGATAAAAAGGATCGCTTTGAAATTGTTTGAAGGCTTCTCTGGCCTGTTCTTGAATTTCGCTGGGGAGTTCTCTGAAGATTTTACGGAAACGTTTGGTTGTGTGCGACGAAATCATAAGCTGTCAGACAGTGGTTTTGTTTTCCCTTTTTTGTGTTCGCTTAATGCCTCGTCCGCCAGTCTTTCCAAAGTCTTTTCCGATTCCGCAAAAACTGTGTCCCAGTGTTTCTCAGAGGAAAGTTCGTGAAGGAGCCATTTGGCGAGGACGTTCTGCTCAACAGCGGGAAGCTTTTCCACTTTTGCAAATACTTTTTCAAGAAGCTGGGTCATATTTTTATCTCCCTCTGCTATCATTTCAACTGATTTAAGTATACCATATTCTTAAGGTTAAAATCCATATTCAAATTTTCTAGTAAATTAACCCTTACTCATCCGCTCTCTTTCTTCTTTCAGTTGATGCGATTTTGTTTCAATCTCGCGCAGACGCGTTTGAATCCATTTAAGCCGTTGGCCGCATTCCTTAATTTTTTCGGCGTCCCGATATTCGTAAGAATTCGAGAGGAGCCTGGATTTGACGTAATTTTCCGTCTCTAAATCTTTTTTTTCCTTCTCCAGGGCTTTAACCTCATTTTTAATTTGAGCCAATCTCTCCAAGGCTTCCTCGTGACGTTTTTTAAGATCATCAAACTTAATATCATTTTTTCTTGCCTGTGAAGATCTGAACTTATCAGAATTCTCTTTGCCTAAGGATGACTTTGCCGCGTCCGCTCTTCTTTTTCCTTGCTCTTCTTGGGCAAGGACATTTTTCTTATCCAAATAATACTCTAATCCTCCGGAATATATTTTCAATTGCCCTTTGTCCACTTCCGCGATACAGTCTGCTATTTCCTTAATAAAATATAAATCATGGCTGATAAAACATATTGTTCCTTCAAAATTTTTAAAGGCTTTTGTTAAAGCTTTCACGCCATCCAAATCCAAGTGTGTCGTGGGTTCATCGAGAAGCATAAAATTGGGCGGATTAATCAGCAGCTTAGCTAAAATCAAACGGCTTTTTTCTCCTCCCGATAAAACCTTCACGGGCTTAAACACATCATCTCCGCGAAAATTAAAAAGACCAAGCAAGCTTCTTACGGCCACGGGCGGCGTGTGGGCAGGCGCGGAAGACATCACTTCATCAAGCGCGCAGCGTTCAAGACTTAAAACGTCGACTCTGGTCTGAGAAAAATATCCCGGCTGAACACCATGACCATATTTGATATCACCTGAATCGGGCGTAATCACTTGAGCTAACATTTTAAGCAAAGTGGATTTCCCCGCGCCGTTAGGTCCGACTAAACATATTTTTTGACCGCGCGCAATCTCAAAATCTAAATTTTCATATACTTTTTTAGAATCGTAGGATTTAGAAATATTTTCTAATGTCACGACGTTATACCCGCTGGCCGAAATTTGGGAAAATTCGAATTCCTTGATACTTTCATATTCTTGAGGGAGCTCTATTTCGTCTAAACGCTCAAGCATTTTACGTTTATTACGCACCGCCGAAGCCTTGTTAGGCTGGGCGTGAAACCGTTGAGTAAAACGTTCCAATTGTTCGCGTTTTTTCCCAACAACCTTTTGCCTTCTTTCCAAAGTAACAAAATCAATCCCTTTCTGCCGTTCATACGTCTCGTAATTCCCTTTGATCTTGATCATTTTTGTTCCTTCAAGAATAATCGTGTAATTCGTAACGTCATTTAAAAAAACACGATCATGGGAGATCAAAACAAACGCCCCTGGATAATGCCTTAAAAAATCTTTAAGCCAAAGGGTCGCGGGAAGATCCAAATAGTTAGTAGGTTCATCTAAAAGCAAAACATCGTAAGGATAAGTTAATAATTTTGCCAAAAGCGTACGCATCTGCCATCCGCCGCTTAAATGGATAACAGGCTTATGAAAATCCTCATTCTTGAACCCTAAACCTGAAAGAATTTTTTCCGCCTTGTGCTCTAATTCGTAAATACCCAAAATTTCCAGCTCATGCAAAACATCGCCATAGCGAGGACTATCCGCCTTAGAGTCTTCTTCCAATTGCTTTTTCTCAGCCATCAGCTTTTTGATTCGATCATCCCCTTGGGTTATTTCTTCGATAACGGTCCAGCTAGACTGAAATTTATATTCCTGAGGAAGAAATCCTATATTTAAATTTTTCTGGACGGTCACATCCCCCGTCACCGGCGTCATTTCCCCTAAGATGATGGAAAAAAGTGTCGTTTTCCCCGCTCCATTGGGTCCGGTTAATCCAACTTTTTCATTCGGGAAAATACTTAAACTCACGTCTTTAAATAACGTTCTTCCCGGGAAACCCATCGTAAGATTTGAGATTGAGATCATAAAAATTTATTTCCTTTGCCGTAAGACTTCGTAAAGAAGAATGGCCGCCGAGGACGCGACGTTTAAAGAATCTGCCATTCCTCGCATGGGAATTTTAAGATTAGCGCAAGCCCTCTCTATCCAAAAATCGCTTACTCCCTTATCTTCACTGCCAATCACAATCGCTAGACGTTCACTAAGCGAAACTTGAGAATAAATAGTTTTGGCGAAAGGAGAACTGGCATAAATTTTTATGCCATTGGTTTGCAAAAAATTATAAGCCTGATCACGAGTCGCTGTAACCGCCTTAACACAAAAGACAGTTCCTATACTCGCCCGAATAACGTTAGGATTAAACAAATCCGTTTTATCCTCACAAATAATAATCCCGTTAATCCCTACCGCGTCAGCCACACGAAAAATGGCCCCCAAATTGCCGGGTTTTTCCACACCTTCGACAACCAAAAAAAATGAATTTTCCGTCGATACAAAATCCTTGAAAGAAAAAGTGCCGGGTTTACAAACGGCCAAAATACCGTCTTTGCGGTCTCCATAAGCTAGCTTTAAATAAATGGCCTTAGGAATTTCAACGCACTTGACCTTAAGTGTATGCAATTTTTTAAAAACATGATCCGCGTTGTGTCGATGAAGTAATTCTTTACAAAAATACAACTCCTTTAACGTTACATTGGCCTCTAAGGCGCACAAAACCTCCCTTAATCCATCAATCAATGTAAGTCCGCTCTCATCTCGAGAAGAGCGTTCCCGCAAAGAAAGAAGCTCTTTTATCTTAGGATTTTGAGAGCTAGTAATTTTATCGCAATCCATCACGCAATGCCTTCAAGATTAGGGTATTTTCTTTAAAATGCTCAGTACGCCAGGATTCCGCCATTTCTTTTTTCTTTTCCGTCCAGTGCAGATGATAAGTTTCCCAACCCGTACGCGGGCCGGGGCGATTCACCCACGGCGGATTATCGTAAAAACTAAAAATTCCGTCAGGAAAAATATTACTTTTAATAGCTTTGTATGGCCAATAAGTCCAATGGAATCCGAATTCTTTGAAACAATCGAGCATATCTTCAAGCCATTTGTCTTCGCCGTAGAATCCATCGCGAAAATTTACCCCAAACTCTCCGACATAAATAGGAACGACAAGTTTGCGTGAAATTTGCGCGTATTGAGAAAGAAGATCGCAAGAGGTGACCTTATTCCATACCCTTGGAGCCCCTTTGGAATTTCCTTTCAAGGGAAATTCTAGAGGATAAGCTAAATGGGGTATAAAATGTCCCGTGAATTCTATCGGCTCATACGTATGAATGCTTAAAGAATAATTATTATCTTGAATAGAGGCCAAACATTCTAAATCCTGCGCCCATCGGTTTCCTTCAATAAATAAAATATGATTTTTATCGACGCGGCGGATAGCCGTGACTACATCTTTATAAAATTCATTTAACATTTTAGTATCTTCTAAGACGGCCTCGTTAAGGATATCGTACCCGGCGACATATTCTTCTTCTTTGTAGCGATCGGCTAAGAATTCCCAAAGAGCAATCGCGCGATGGCGGTAATTTTTCTTGAGCCAGAATTCGGCCTTGCCCAAACTATCCGAATGCCAATCATGATTCTGGCTTCCTGGCGCCGCGTGAAGATCTAAAATAATCCAAATCTTATATTTCTTTCCCATCGCGACAATCCAGTCTAAATACCGCAACCCTTCGGCCTTCCATTGACCTGGTTCACTTTCCACGCACCGAAAATGGAAAGGAACCCGAAGGCAATTAAAACCCCAGGCGACTATTTTTTGGATATCTTCTTCTCGGATAAAATGATCTCGAAAAGCGCGATCGAATTCTTGAAGAGCTTGAGGGCCTAATTTTTTTAAAAATTCCTTCCTAAATTTCTTCTCGGGAGAATTGGGAGAATGAAGAAAATAGGCCTCCATCATCAGCCAGCCGCCTAAATTGACGCCCCTTAAAAAAATAGGCTGACTATTCTGATTCACGATTTTCGCATTTTGCGTTTTTAAAAACATTTTTCCTGTCTTTAAATTAGCTCTAAATTTTTAAGAAAACCTCTGATTGTGTCTACAAATTTTTCCCGATCCTGGCTGTACCCATCATTGTGAGACCCCTTGATAAGACAAAAAGTTTTGGGTTCAGAGGCGGCCTCAAAAAGCTTCTTGCCTAAAGCAAATGGGACAATTTCATCTTCACTGCTGTGAATAAATAATTTAGGCGCCTTTATATCCCCCGCTTTCTTCACAGAATCCAACTTAATTCTTATAAAAAAGGAAGGCACGAAAGGATAAATCCATTTGGCCATATCAGCGGCTGAGCTAAACGCCGAGTCAATCATTAATCCCGCCACTTCTCTTTGGGAAGCTAAATCAATGGCCACCGCCCCGCCTAAAGAAGCCCCGTAAACAACAACTCTTTGGGGAGGAATTTTTCTTATCTGAATAAGATAATCGTAAGCGGCCAAAGCATCCGTGTACAGACCTTGCTCGGTTGGATGGCCCTGGCTTTTCCCATAACCGCGATAATCAAAAATAAAAACATTTAATCCCAATTGATTAAAGAGAAAAATTTTATCCAGACGGTCCCCGATGTTCCCGGCATTCCCATGGAAAAAAATTACGGTGCCCTTAGCCGACGGATTCGCGATGAACCATCCGTGTAATCTAAGATTATTTTCCGCGTTGATAAAAACATCTTCAAAGGGAAGATTAATATCCCTCGGGGTAAAGGCTAATTCTTTGACGGGAGCAAAGACGCTTTTTTGTTCAAGATAACGGACACATCCAATAAAAATGCCGAGTCCAACGATTGACCAGAAAATGACATGCATGAATAAAAAACCTAAATTTCTAATCTTAATAGGCAAGGGATTTTAAATAGCTTTTCGCTGAGGAACTAAATTAAGCATTAACTTGATGGCTTTAATAATATCCGCGACTCTGCAGGGTTTGGTAATATAATGGTCCGCTTCTAAGGCAAACCCTTTATGCAAATCTTCCAATTCTCGACGAGCTGAAACAATAATCACCGGCTGCCATTTAGAGGAAGGAGGATTTTCTCTTAATTCTTTTAAAATGTCCAAACCATCCTTTTTAGGCATCGTCAAATCAAGCACAATCAAATCGGGAGATTCTTCTCTGATTTTTTTCCACGCCTCTTCGCCATCCGTGGCCCTAATAACCTCGTATCCTTCCATGGCGACTTTTCTGGCCATAATCTCCAAAATTTCCGGCTCATCATCCGCCACCAAAATTTTTATATTATTAGACATAAGCACTACCTCGCCGAGGAATAATTTTCTAAGTTATAATTAATTTCTAACGAGGGTATTTTATGTTTATCGATTCTCACATTCGCCTTGACAAAAAATTGGGTTGCCAGCGTGTCGTGATAGTCGGAAAATACCACAACCCTTTTCACCCCGGCCGTAATTAAAGATTTAGCGCAAGTGGTGCAGGGCATATTCGTCACATAGGCGGTTGAACCTTCCACCGCGTGACCGCGTTTGGCGGCCTGAATCAGGGCGTTCATTTCCGCGTGAACAGTACGGATACAATGGTTGTCAACGACAAGGCACCCAGCCTCTTCGCAATGTTCATCTCCGGGAATAGAGCCGTTATATCCCGTGGCAATCACGTTTTTATCTTTGACTAAAACGCATCCGCAATGCATGCGCGGACAAGTCGCTCTTTCGGAAGCCAGCATGGCCAATTTCAAAAAATATTCATCCCAATCGGGTCTAGTCATCAGCGTCTCTTAAAAGTTAAGAATACTATTTCATTTAAAAAATTTAATTTTTTATTTTACATCGGAACATGTTAAAAAACAAGCTAAAGTTAAAAGTGTCCTTTGCCCCAACCACACGGCCATGAAACAATTGGTCAATATTTATTGACAATGCCACAGCAAACCCCTTTCACGCCTTTTGAACATCTTTGCTTAATTCTTCCTCAAGTTCTTCAATCGTTGGTAAGCTTGTTTTTAACGTTTCCGGTAAAGCACGGGTGATTTGCGTTTCCCATTGGGCCACGCCAATTGGTTTACTATACCCGCGCAAAGCATATTCAGCGACCATCTTATTCTTCTGTCTTACCAAAAGAAGTCCTATGGTGGGCTTATCATCTGGATGTCGAAGAATATCATCCACCACATTTAAATACATGTTCAATTTACCAACATGTCCCGGCTCAAATTCAACAGCCTTTAGTTCAATGACAACATAACAGCGCAATTTTAAATGGTAAAACAATAAATCCATATAGAAATCATCTCCTCCTAATTCAAGATGAACCTGACGGCCGACAAACGCAAAACCAGAACCAAGCTCAAGCAAAAATTTCTGAATATGATCCATCAACCCTTGCTCTAATTCTGCTTCCCTGCGCGGATCCCCTGTTCCAAGAAAATCAAAAACATACGGGTCTTTGAAGATCTGTTGCGCCATATCGGAATCAACCGGAGGTAAAGCTACAGCAAAATTATTAACTGCCTTCCCCTGACGTTTGTGTGATTGGTTATCAATTTGAATACAAAGTATTGGTTGCGACCAACCATATTCAATCGTTTTTTGCGCATACCATAGCCGCTCCTCAGGTCTTTCAAGCTTATCCAAAAGAGCTATGTTACTGCGCCATGGTATTTGTGCAATGACCCGTTGCACAATTGCTCTATCCGTCCAAGCCTCTGCAAAAGCGCGCATATACTTAAGATTCCTAGGTGAAAAACCCTTCATATCCGGGAAAGACTTGCCTAAGTCAACAGAAAGGCGATCTATAACTTTCGACCCCCAACCCTCTTGCTCCTGCTTCTTAAGTATTTCTTGACCTATATCCCAGTACATCATAACCAACGCAGAATTACTAGCCAATACGACCCGCAATCGCTCTTGCTGAATACGTTTTTTAAGGTCTGAAAAAAATACTGCGTAAGTTTTTGGCATCGTTGCTATTGATGGGGCAACTGGAAAATGGACGTCCTCTTTCTTTTTTCCTAAATATAAACGCTCTTCAGGTGATTTTTGGAGAGAAAACTTCTGGAGAGATTTTTTAATATTTTTCTTTATTATCATATTCAATCCTCTGAATTCCCCAACCTTAAATTTTCTTAACTTTGGTCTGGACAAAGGAAGTATTTTACTCTTCCTTTAAAAACCGCAATTTTATCCGTTCCTTTTGGATCACTCATAGAATTCTTAAAATACGTCTTACCCCGTCTTTAAAAATCTGCGGAGCAGGCAGAAGACTTAAAACAACATGGGCTTCCTCAGGAAAGTCAAAAAAATAACCCGGATGAACAAAAACCCGATATTCTTTGAGAAACTCTAAGACCCACTCCTCTTCCGTTTTCGTGGCTGGAATTTTTAAAATAACATACCAGCCCCCCTCCGTGTTAAATAACTGAGCTGTATTAAAATCCTTTAATTCTTTCTTTAAAAACTCCAAATTCTCTTCAAGACGCGCGCCAATCTCTTCCTGAATTTCTCCTTTTAAACTAAACCAGTCCGCAAGGGCATTTTGAGTAGGGGTATTGACGGATAAATATGTATCCGCGATGATTTCAAGACGCGCTTGGGCCGCTTCAACTAACGGCTGAGGGCCGCTGACAATAATCCATGCCAATTTCATTTGAGGCAGTCCTAAGGCCTTAGAAATTCCTCCCAAAGTAAACGTCAAGACTTCCCCGTTTCCACCCAGAGACCGCGTTTGGGAATTCTTCTTGAAAATAAAGTCAGCAAAGACTTCATCTGAAATCATTGACAAATTATTCTCTTTGCAAATTCCATTAAGGATGACCAACTCTTTCTCTTTAACGAAAGAACCCGTGGGATTATTAGGATTAACAAGAACAACAGCCTTCGTCGATGGATTTAAATTATTTTTTAAACTCTCGATATCGATTGTCCATTCATCTTTATATTGGAGCTGATACTGGCTTAATTGGACATCATTGATATCGGCTAGGAATTGAAACAAAGGATAGCTGGGTTGAGGGAATAATATTTCTTCTCGCGGATTAGCTAAAAGGCGAAAAAGATGCGAATAGGCTTCCGATGTGCTGGCTGTCAAAAATATCCGGTCAGCAGCCACGTCCATACCTTTTTTTTCATAATACCGGCTGATTTCCTCTCGCGCTTGAAGAAGTCCCTGAGGATGCGGCTGGTACTCTAAATTTTCTTTTTTTGTTAAAGATAAAAGTAATTCTTTATTAAAGTAATGAAATCCACAATGCGTGGGATTGGATTCTGTAAGGTCTAAAATAGGGGCCTTATCTTGACGCAGTTTCTCTAATGTCGAGGTGATCAGATTCGAAGATAAAGGCCAATTTGTCCGCTGAGAAAAATAAGAAAGCATGGGATGAGGGAGCTTCATTCTCTATTAATTTTCTCCAACTGTTTTTCTTTCTCTTTGAGCAATCTCTCCAGGCGTTCATATTCTGTTTTGGCGATCCAGCTTGTATCTTCGCTCTTTTTCTTTAATTCCATATTTTCTTTTTTTAGCTCAACGGATTCTTTGCGATATTTTTCACTTTGAACGGTCAACTGGGCGTTAGCCGCCTCAGCTAATCTTTTTTGGTCTTTCATTTCCTGGAGCTTGCCTTTAACTTCCACGTGTTCTTCTTGAAGACGTAAATACGCCACATGCTCTTTGGAAAAATTCTCTTGGAATTTAAGCAATTCCTCCTTAAGCCGTTCTATCTCTTTCATCCTTTGTCCCAATGTGTTTTCTTCTTTGACGTGCCAATCACGTTCTTGAGACACCTTCTCTTGGAGTTTTTTAACTTTAGCCTTCTCAATCATTAATTCCTTTTCTTGGCCCTCATTTTTCTTATCTAAATTTTCATTTTCCTCTTTGAGAGAAGAAACTCTTTTTTCTAGTCTTTGGGCGATATCCTGCCAGTCTTTTTGTTTTTTAACTTCCGACTCTTTTTCCCTCTTCTTTTTTCTTGATTCCTGTCCTGTTGGGATCACCACCCAAACTAAAACAAAAACAATGATAAGAATGATTGCCAACCCTACGATAAAGTTAATAGAAAACATAAATTCACCACCCTATTTTGTCTCTTCCCGTGATTCTATTTTTCTTGTACTTTTTCCGATAATAATCTTTCTAAATTCTGCTTCGCCGGAAGGAATGTGGAATCTTGCTCTACGATATTTTTTAACACGTTTTCCCCTTGATCAAAATAACCTAATTCCAAATAACAAATAGCTAGGCTATTTTTTGCCGCAAGGTCGTTCGGATTCATTTCAGAAATTTCTTCAAGATAAACAACGGCTTTGGAGAATTCTCCTAGCCGAAGATAACAATAACTTATCCCCCCGTAAATGTCTTTAATATACTTTTCATAAAAAGGTTTTACATCCTCATTCTTTATTTTACTTAAGTAACCCCGCATAATGACAAGGGCCTTTTCGTATGCGAGCGATGCCTTTTTCCATTCTTCCTTGGCCGTGTAGGCTTGAGCTAGAAATAGATGTCCCCGTCCAAAATTCTTCTCAAACTGAAGAGTTCTTTCAAAAAGAGGAACATCCCCTCTCCAATATGTGTTTTGTTTCATTGTGGCTGCTATAAAAATGAGGCTGATTAAAAAAACAATTATAAAACCTACCGTATTGATTTTAAACTTAAAACTCAAATTTCGCTGCGTTAAAGAGATAAAACAGGCTCCCAATCCCCCGACAAAAAGGAGCATCCCTGCCAAAGGGAAATACATAAAATGTTCCGCGGCCAATAAAAAAGAATATTCATTCACAATGGGAATAATATTTAAGGTCGGAAGTTGTGATAAAAAAAACCAGCCTAATCCAAAAACAAGAAGCCTCCGCTCCCGCTTGACAGCCAAAACAAGATAACCTATGCCCATTAAAATAATAAAAAAACTAATGGTAGGAAGAATGAATGGCTGAAGGATATCAACCATGCGGTAATAATGCAAATTCCGCGGGAAAAGAATCAACCCCATGGACACGAGGAAACTCCCGGGAATAGATCGAATTCTTAGCCAAAATTCCGGATCTTCTCTCCCCATCTCGGTTATGGGGAATCCTATTAAAAGCGTTCTTATAAAAAAATACCCCGCCAAAACGATAAAAAATCCCGCGGCGTGTTTGAATACCTGTGACAAATTGAGCTTCGAAGAAAAACAAAATTCGTACAGGAGGATAAGGAAAGGGAAAACAACAGCCTGTTCTTTGGCAAAAAGGCAGATAAAAAATAATAACAGAGAAGCAATGTAAGGGCATGAAGAATTTCTCTCACGAGAATTTAGATAAAAAATAAAACTGAGCAAGCCAAAAAACGTAAAAAGAAGATTGGAGATCCCCGAAACGCAGGCCACGGCTTCCGATTGAATCGGATGAATCAGAAATATAACCGCTAGGACCAAAGAAAATGTCCGGCGTTTTCCCGCAACAAGTTGCGTAATCTGAAAGACTAAAAAACTATTGAAAACATGCAGCAGAATATTAACGACGTGATACCCTTGCGGGTTGAAATGAAAAACTTTAAAGAGCAGGCGGTTGAATAATTCCAGGAACGGGCGATAATACGTATTCACTAAAGAAAAATTCTTTGAAGCCACGGGAGGGTTTAAAAAAATATCTTTTATGTTTAAATCGCCAATCAACGGGTTTTGAAGGATAAAAACCAATTCATCATGGACAAAAGGATAGGAAATGACATTAAAATAAACAATAAATCCTAAAATAAACAAGATGCAAAATACTAAAGGGGAAGTCAATCTTTCAAAAAAGGAAAGGATGTTGAATTTAGACATTATTTTTTAATTGAACGATAGAGACTAATAACTCTTCGAAGTTTCGATCAAGTCTTTGCAAAATTGACGCTATATGAGTCCAATCATTGTTCATCCCGATTTGTTCTATCGCCAGGCAATCCTTCCTAAGATTTTTCGCGGCAATATTAGCGCAAGCCCCTTTCAGAGAATGCGCTAAATGAATCATTTGTTTGTTATCCTTGCTACTTACGGCCGTTTCTAATTCTTTTCTCTTCTTCTTAAAATCTTCAATAAAAATATCTAAAACTTCCATCAAAAGTTTTTTATCCCTTTGCACTCTTTCAAAGAATTCCTCCGTATCTAAAACATCCCTTCGCGTCTTATTTTCTTTTTTGGCAAACATGTCCCATGGTCTCAATAAGCTGGTTTAGTTCAATGGGTTTGGGCAAAAAGGCGTCGACTCCCGCGCTAAAAAAATTTTCTCGATCTTCTTCTAAAACCGATGCTGTCAGAGCGATGATCGGGACATGAGCTCCCGTTGTTTTTTCCGTCTCACGGATCATCTTAATCGTGGCCAAGCCATCTAATTCAGGCATCTGATCATCCATCAAAATAATATCGAAAGACTCACCTTTTAATTGTTCCAAAACTTCCCTCCCATTAGACGCGCTTGTCACATGGCAGCCATTTTTTTCTAATAATTGAGCCGTGATCTTTTGATTGACGGGATTGTCCTCCGCCAAAAGGATCCTTAAACCTTGAATCTTTTCGCGCTCGCCATTTTTCTTAGTCTTTTTAAAAGCAATCGTAAAACTAAAATTGCTTCCTTCCCCTTCTTTGCTTTCAACCCAAATGCGGCCGCCCATCAATTCAACTAATCTCTTGGCAATCGCGAGCCCTAACCCCGTACCGCCAAAACGACGGGCAATCGTATCATCGGCCTGCGTAAAAAGATCAAAAATTTTCTCTTGTTTATCTTGAGGAATCCCTATTCCCTCATCTCGCACTTCAAAAAGCAATGAAATCCATTGTTGCGTCTGGTCCGCGATTTTTAAATGAAGGCTAATTTTGCCTTTTTCTGTAAACTTAATAGCGTTATCAATCAAATTAACAAGAACCTGCCTTAACCGAACAGGGTCTCCGATCACCAATTCCGGAATCTGCGAAGGAATAGAAGCAATGAATTTCAAATTTTTATGAGAGGCAAGCAAGGCCATCCCTTTACAAAACGTTTCTAACACGTTGGGCAAATGAAACTCGACATAATTAATCTTTAATTTGCCGGCCTCAACGATTGAAAGATCAAGCATGTCATTAAAAAGACTCAAGAGTTGATCGGCGGCCTCTTTGGCCACCTGTAGATTCTCTTTTTTAGCCGTAGAAATGTCCTCCGTGAGCATCAAATCAAGAATCCCTTTAATCGTATGGATTGGCGTACGGACTTCATGAGACATATTTGCCAAAAAAAGCGATTTGGTATTATTAGCCTCCTCAGCCGTTAATTTAGATTGGATGAGAATCTCTTGAAACCGTTTTTGCTTGGTAATATCCTGCATAATACCGACGGCGCCGATAATTTTATTGCTGGAATCCTTAAGAAGATTCATGGAAAGATCCACGTCTATCAGATTCCCATTTTTACGGATAACCTTTGTTTGAACAGCGCCAATAAAAGTCTTTGGGGAAAGCATATGCTGCCATTGCTCTAGAGGGAACAATTCTTTCACCGGCTTATTAAAAAGATCATCTCGGCTCATATCCAGCATTTTTTCCGCGAAGGGATTCCAAGCAACGAGTCTTTGATCTTGATCCGTCACCATAATAGCCGCCGCGGTATTATTAAATATCGTCTGGAATAATTCCTTTGATTCGGTCAAATGTTGTTCAAATTTTTTACGCAGAGAGATGTCTTGCAAGATAACATCCACATACGCTATCTTCCCCTTCTTATCCTTTACGGCGATCGCGGCGAAAGAACACCACAAAATTTTCTTATCTTTTCCCTTTAGCCGAACTTCACAGTTTTTAATGCTCCCTTCTTGGATGAGCTTCTTGTAAAGAAAATGAAAATTGTTCTGTTTAACAAAAATCTGGCTAACATTTATTTTTTTTATTTCCGATGGACCAACGCCTAACATCTGCCGCAATGTTGGATTGATATAAATAAATTTAGGGCTAGCCCCGGCCGTGCTGCGATAAACTCCTGCCTCCAAATGATCCAATAAATTTTTCCAATGAAGACGTTTATCTGCCATATTTCGCCTCAACAGTTTCAATTTCCTTTTTCGCGGCCTCAATACGATCTTCCAAATAGGGATGACTTCTTAAAATAAGGGGAGGCCCTTCCTCTTTGGATCCCTTCTTAAGAATCTCAAAAGTTTCACCCATCGCTTCCAATTTATAACCGGCCAAATACATATATTTGATTCCTAAGCGATCTGCCTCAAATTCATCCTGACGGCCATAGGCGGAAAAAACAATATTCATGACCGCGTTTGAACTTAAACCAGCGATTTTCTGGGCTATGGCCCCCATTTCAAACTGACTAAAGATAATACTTCCAAGCAAATTATATCCTAAAGCCGCCTGAAATTTTTTTACCGTGTGTCTGGCCGCGCAATGTCCAATTTCGTGGGCCAGAACAGAAGCCACTTGGTCATCTGTTTCTAAATGATTCAAAAGTCCCGTGTAAAAATAAATATTCCCTCCCGGAGTGGTGAAGGCGTTGAACTCATCCTTCTCAATAAGAAAAAAGTGGTAGGGATAATCCTGCCGATCCGAAAGAAGAGCCAAGCGCTGTCCAACGCGATCAACCCGTGCCAGCGACTCTTCGTTAGTCGACAATTGGTTTTCCGTCAGGATTTGGGCATGGATGCTTTGTCCCATGAGGACTTCTTCGGATGTGGGGATGAGGATGAATTCGCTGCGTCCCGTGGCCGGATTATACGTCCCCAATGTCGAACAGCCAGTAAAGATAAGACAAAAGACTAAACCAATAATTTTATTCATCGTTCAAATTTAACAACCCTACCCCACCAAGACGTACTGTCCCAACGCTTAATCTGCGCCCACAACTTCTTAGCTGTCTTTGTTTTTAAATGTCCCGGCGATTTTTTAAAAAATTTTTTTGTTTTTAAAAATCCGCTATCGTAATATTCTTTGGCCTGGAGCAAACATTCAAGGATATCGGCATCCCTTGCGACTAAGCTTTCCTTTGTCATCTGGCCATCGTATTGTCGACGCAAACCCTCTAATTCTTTTTTTATCTTTAAATCCAAATCCCGTATTTGATCTTTAAAAACTTTTTTTTCCGCTTCTTTAAAATTAATATAATAATGTCCCATCTTATGCAGATCATTAATGCGGGATTCATGGATATCATTAAAAAGGGTCATCAGGACAACCTTAAAAGGATCCACCCCTTCTAAATGAGCCATATAATAACCCATCACGGCGCAACGAAAACAATGCTCCGCGACACTTTCAGGATCCTTAATTCCAGCCACCCACCAGCCGCTGCGCTTAACTTTCTTTAACAGCCCCGCTTCGGCAAAAAAATTAACAGCGCTCAGCATGGGACCATTATTCTTTTTAGTCTTTAACATTCTTAAGAATCCTTGACTTTATGGTGCAAAAGTTTTTGTCGCGCGATTTCGTAACAAATAATGGTTGTGGCCTGAGCCACATTAAATGAAAGAGTATCAATATTCATGGGAATCGTTACTTCTAAATCCAAATGCCGACGAACCACATCACGAATGCCTTTTTGCTCAGAACCTACAACTAATCCCATGGGGAAAGGAAAATGTGTTTCCATTAAACTGATCCCATCCTTGACAACAGCTCCGGCAATCGAGAATCCCTTTTCCTTGGCCAATTGAATAGCCGTCGCTAAATTTCCCACCTTCGCGAGTGGGACATAATTATCCGCTCCCGACGCCACGCGCAGGACAGCTTCCGTGACCTCTACCGATTCATGGCGGGGAATCACCACGCAAAATTTTCCCAAACACGCCAGACTTCTTAAGATCACCCCTAAATTCTGAGGATCATTGAGCCCATCCAAAAACAACGGACTCTTTTTTTTCTCAAAAGCCATATCCAACAATTCTTCGTAAGGCATATAAGAAAAATCTTCGACTTCAGCCAAAATCCCTTGAGTATTAGTATTCCTCGCCATCTTCAAAAGCCTCGAAGGAAGAGTGACAAAAACAGGAATCCCGCGCTGCTTGGCTTTTTTATAAATATAAGCAGCATCCTGAAATCCTTCTTGCAGATAAATCTTGCGTATCGTAGCGGGATTGGATCTTAAACGTTCAATGACTGGATTTTTACCGGTAAGTTTCATGTATGAAATTCCTTAAAGTTGCTCATTCTCTAGCTATGATTACGGATTTGGGCTAATAATCTCTTCCCTCTCTTGGACTTCTTTCGCGTATTTTTCATCCAATTCTTTCTTCATTCCTAAGTATTCCACGTAAGTAATTTTTTTATCTAAATATTCACTTTCCAGCGCGTTAAGGCTCTCTTGATATTGCGCGAAATGAGGATCTTTAATAAAATTCTTTGGACTTCCAAGATATGTTTCTAGCTTTTCTTGTCCGACACTGCAGCCCATCAAAATTACAGAAATTAAAAGACAAAAAATATTTTTTTTCATAATCACCCTTTCTTTTTTATCTTATTGTACCATAAAAAATTATTTCTTTATTCTTAATCCTAAATATACCAAAGGTCTTAAAATGCTCCACCAGCCAGTAAAGGCGCGCATCTTTGTGTAACCTAATTCCTTGGAAGGATAAATTTTGGTGACAGGGACTTCGGCAAACTTAAATCCTAAGGTGAGAACTTTGTACAGCAAATAGGGTTCTAATTCATATTTGTTAAGCCAGGGCTGGTCGATGTTGATGCGTTCATCATTTAAAAGAGCAAGTTTAAAAGCGCGAAACCCATTAGTTGAATCTGTAACGTTTCTTCCTGCAATCAAGCTCATCAGCCAAGCATGCATTCTCACCGCAATCTTTCGATAGAAAGGCATGTCGCCTCCCGTTCCTCCCCCTTCTTGATACCTAGATCCTTGAACAAAGTCATAACCTTCCTTTAATAGTGGATTAATAAGTCGAGGAATTTCTTGCGGATTGTCCTTGTCATTGCCCGCCATAATTACTAAAATCTCATATCCTTTTTCCTTGGCATATCGGATAGCGGTTCTAATAGCCGCGCCCACTCCGCTTTGCGCTTGATGACGGATTGTCTTAACTCCTGATGAGAAAAAACTTTCAATCATCTGGCTTGTGCCATCATCTGAGGCGTCGTCGATAATAAGATAATCCGCTTGAAGCCGAATCTCACTTTTCAAAAATCGTTCAATGGCATTCTTTAATTTAATATTTTCATTAAAAGCAATAGGACAAACTAAAATTTTAGGCATGTTGTAACTTTAAACCACAGGAGCATTTCATTTTTATAAATTTGTGGATCCATTGGGCTAACCATTCCTTCCTAATTTTAAATTTTTTGCCGCAAGAACAAATATATCCTTTGAGGGAAGCAGGATTCCCATAAACGACTGCATGGTTAGGCACATCTTTAGTCACGACACTTCCCACCCCCACCAACGCATATTCGCCAATAATCAGCCCGCAAAGAACCGTGGCATTACTGCCAATAGTTGCCCCCTTCTTAATAATTGTCTTTTCTAAAGTCCAGGAATCCGAACGACTGCGCGGAGTACGATCATTGATAAAGGCGACATTCGATCCTATAAAACAATTGTCCTCAATGGTGACGCCATCAAAAACAGCCACGTGATGTTTAATGGTCACCTGATTCCCAACCACAACCCCTTTTTCAATAAAACTTCCCTCGCAGATATTACAATTTTTCCCGATGATCGCTCCAGCTTGAATATGCGTAAAAGCCCAAATACGGGTTCCTTCTCCTACTTGAGCTCCTTCTTCAACGATCGCTTTTTCATGTTTAAAATAATTCATATATTTTGTTCTTTCTTTATTTTACCTTAACACATGCTCCTTTTCGATTCATTGATCGCTGAATAGCCGTTAAAGTCCGTACAACATCGTAGGCTTTTTGGCTATCCGCTAAGTCGGGCTGGACGTTTTTCTCAACGCATTCCATGAAATATCGAATCTCCGCCTTTAAAGGCTCTTCAAAAGGAATTTTGGGGATCGAGATATTCCCCTCTTTGGATAACAGCTGAAATTCTCCGTATGTTTTATAAAATATTTTCGATCTTTCCACGTGTTTGTCGTAAACCTTGATGGGGCCTTCCTGATCAAGATCATCCCACGTGATCATTTTTTTATTCCCCACGATTGTGATCTGTCTTACCTTTTTAGGATCCAGCCAGCTGACATGCATATGGACAGCGATATTCTCAGGATATTGCAAGGTGGCAAAACCTAAATCTTCTAATTGCGTTCCCAAACATTTTTGTCCTACGGCTGAGACATGGAGCGGAGGACCGTCAAAAAGATAATTAAAGATAGAGACATCGTGCGAAGCCAAATCCCACAAGGCATTAACGTCATATCGAAAAGGTCCCAAATTAGTTCTAGTAGAATAAGCGTAATAAATACTTCCTAAATCTCCGGAGTCGATATATTCCTTTAACCGAATAATTCCGGGATTAAAAAGAAAAATATGGCCTACCATTAACACCTTTTGGCAATTCGAGGCTATCTTTTGCAATTTTATACATTCTTTGGGATCAAGGACGAGAGGCTTTTCGCAAAGAACATGTTTGCCGCGCTCCAAAGCCTCTTGAACCATCGGAAAATGAGTGACGGTGGGTGTGGCCACGCAAACAGCGTGTATTTCTGGATTCTCTAAAATTTTTTTATAATCCGTAAATGTCTCAAGGGAAGAATACTGATCTTTGACAAACTTTAATCTCTCCACGTCCAAATCAGCGCACGCTACAACGCGGGCGGAAGAAAGTTGAGAAAAAATTCTTATGTAATTAGGCCCCCACTGACCGCAGCCGATAACACCAATATTAATCAAAACAGACTCCTTTATTCTGATTTCATGTAGACGAATTTAATAAATATTATACTTGAGGAAAGAGTCTTTAAGAAATATTTATTTGGGGATTTTGATAAGACTATTTTGGCCGCTCTATCTTGAGGATTTCATATTTTAAAGTCCCCGCGGGGACTTTAATTTCAATTTTCTCTCCCGCTTTATGCCCCATCAAGGCTTTCCCGATGGGGGCATAAATGGAGAGTTTATTTTCTTCATAATTGGCTTCTTCGGGAGAGACCATCATATACGTTAACTTTTCATCGGCATCGTGATCTTTTAAGGTAACAATAGCGCCAATGAAAACTTTATCGGAAGGGATGTTTTCATCCTCAATGATTCTAACCTTAGCTAATTTAGTCTCCAGCTCAGCCATTTGAGCCACGTTATGGGCCTGGGCATCCTTAGCCGCGTCGTATTCCGCGTTTTCAGAAATATCTCCCTGCAGACGGGCCTCTTCAATGGCTTTAGAAATTCTCAACCGATCACTTTTAAGCTTTCCTAATTCATCCATTAATTTCTGATAACCGGCCCGCGTTAAATAAACGACATCCGACATATTACATCACCTCAACGGCTTTCATAATAACGGGGACGATCTCTTTGATTTCTTCTTTATTTAAACGTCCTAATTTCGTAAAACGCCACCCTTCTTCGGCTGTCTTATTTTCTCGAGTGATCTGAAGTTTTTTTTCTCCGCTATTGTAAGAAAAAACACCGACAGAAATTTTTGTGCCGCTAAATTCTTTCGTCTCTTTAAATAATTCCACGTCTAAAGCTTGATCGTAAGGCATATTATCCTCCTATGTTAAGATAACCCAGGGAATCCTGGCATGATATCTTTCATTTTATGGGCCGCCACATTTTGGGCTTTTCTTATAGCCGCATTGATGCCACGCAACAAATCTCTTTCCAAATTATTTTTATTCGCAGGGCTTAAAAGATTCTCAGCAAGCTCAAGCGAACGGATTTCCAACGAACCATTGACAACAATTTTAATCCCTCGAACTTCGCTCGACTCTATTTCCGTCTTATCTAATTCCCGCTTAATTTGGTCAGCCTGTTTCTTTATTTCCATCAACTGTTTTATCTTGTCCAGCATTTTTATCTCCTCAAATCTTCAATTGATAATCGTGCCATATTACCTATAATCGTATTATTTTTCAAGTTTTATTTGGAATTTATCGCAACGATCTGGCTAAATCATCCAAAGAAGAAACTAAAAAAGATCTCAAAAAAATAATCGCAAAAAAAGCAATAATAGGAGCTATGTCTATTCCCATAGCAGGCAAAAGACGCCTGATGGGATGCAAAATCGGTTCTGTTGTCCTCAAAAGAAATTGAACAAGTGGATTGTACGGGTCGGGATTCACCCAGCTGATTAAAGCCCTAATGAGAATGAGCCAGTAAAACAATGACAAAAATAAATTCAACACTGTTGCTAAGGCACTGAGGAAATTACTTAAAATAATCATAGATTTTTGGTACTCCTCTAAAACACTTTAAAAAGTGTTCCGTCAATCAGCCTTTGCTCAAGACGATCTAAAAGCCTTTTGGACTTAATGGTCATATACTGCAGTTCATCTAAAATGGCATTGAGTCCTTTGGAGGTAATCAAAAGGGCCCGAGAGGATTCCTCCATCACTTCTGATAATTCCCGAATATCAATCTGGCTTAATTGTTCCGAAGTCTTAGTAAAAGACTCGGCGGCCTTTGTAAACACCTCCGCCAAATCTTGGACATTCAAAGGATCTTCTCCGATCACCGGCCGGCTTAAATCTATTGCGGGGCCCTCTTCCAAGATATCAATCTCAATAAGCTTCTCTCCCAAAATTCCTTCCGTCTTGATGGCGAAGACGGCGTTTTTCTGCAATTGTTTCTTATGCCGGCTGAAAATATTCAAAACAACTTTTACCCGTCTCCCTTGGAATTCACGCTCAAGAAAATCAATATGAGCGACGTTGCCCACGTTAACACCGGCGAGCAAAACAGGCGCGCCCTCGATTAATCCTCCCACATTCTTGTAAAGAACCGTTACTTGAAATTTAGATTGAACCAGACCCTTATCCTTCCCAATCGCGAAGAGTGCAATCAAAATCGTCAGAATGCCTATGATGAAAAATAAACCTGCTGAAAATTTCACCTTCAACTCTTTATGATCCATCGCTCGTGTCCTTTTTTATCCAATAAACTCAGTAACAAAAAAATTGGTCGAAGCCTTTAATTCCGAAGGCGTTCCCTGTGCCGCGATTTTACCGTCATGAATCAAAATAATCCGATCCGAAACGCGCAAAGAATTATCAATATCATGCGAGGTCATGATTGTCGTGCAACCCATCCGCCGAGATACCTCACTGATGAGATCCGAAATATCCTTGCTACGGATAGGATCTAACCCGGAAGTCGGCTCATCGCACAAAAGAACCTTCGAATCCAGAATAATCGCTCGCGCCAATCCCACCCTTTTTCTCATCCCCCCGCTTAATTCGGCAGGATATTTTTCTTCCACGCCTTTTAAGTCAACTATTTTTAAGATATTATATACTTTTTCAGCGATGGCTTCCTCTTTTAAATTGGTGTGTTCCTTAAGAGGAAACGCGATATTTTCAAAAACATTCATAAAATCATACAAAGCACCTTCCTGGAAAAGATAGCCGATATTCTTTCTTAACGCCAAAAGCTCTTTTTCAGATAACCGCGTAATATCCCGGCCTTCTATTTCAATTTTTCCTTGATCGGGCTTCAGCAAACCCATTAAATTTTTTAATAAAACGCTCTTGCCTGAACCGCTTTCTCCTAGAATAGTGAGAATCTCCCCATTCTGAACTTCAAAACTAATATCGTCAAGGACAGGCTGCGCGTCAAAAGATTTATAAAGGTGGGAAACACAAATCATAAATTTTCTTTTTCCTCAAAGTATCTGAATTGATTCTTACCAAACTTGGTATACAAACGATTAAAAGGGCGCACGTCGAGTTTGTCGATAAAGATCTGTACGCCCTTATGCTCTCCCGCTAAATAGACTTCCGAATCCAATAAACCCTCAATGCCATCCGCTGGGAACCACAATTCTCCTTCAAATTCAATGGGCTCCCCGCCTCTAATCCATTCCGGTTCCACCGTTGGAAACGGATAGCTTTGCACCTGTCCCTGATTCCCCGACGTAGTTTGACACCCCCCTAGAGACAAAAAACAGTAAACAAAAATAAAAAAATATGTTAATTTTGAACACAATTTTGCCGACATACTAGCTCCTATTCCCACAGCGTTAAAATAATTTTTGTTAATAAAGTATTAGAAATAATAATAAAAATATAACAATAGGCTACGGCCTTCGTCGTAAACTTGCCAACCCCTAAGGAGCCGCCCTTGGTAAAGAACCCCTGATAGCAGGAAATCCAGCCGATTAAAATAGAAAAGAAGATCGCTTTCGTAAATCCGCTAAAAAAATCAATATACCTGATGGATTTAAGCGTTTGATTAATATAAAAAGTTCCCGGGATATGAGCCTCTGACACGGCGACGCAATATCCCCCCAAAATCCCTACCATTTCAGAAATAACAGTCAAAATAGGCAAAACAACGCAAGCGGCAATAAATCTCGGCACCACGAAAAATTCAATCGGGTCTACCCCGAGCGTTTTTGTGGCTAAAATTTGATCATTGACATTCATCGTCCCCAACTCAGCCGTAATCCTTGATCCCGCTTTCCCTGAAAATATAAGGGCGGTAAAAACAGGACTTAATTCTCTGACTAAAGCCAGAGCCACCAGCGCCGCGATGTACTCCTTGGCGCCAAAACGCACGGTGACCACATACCCTTGCAAAGCTAAAACAGCTCCTGAGGCCAACGACGTTAACGCCACAATAACGATGGAATGCACTCCCTGCTCATATATTTGTTTGAGCACCTCCCCCATGCGAACGCGTCCGCTGAAAATAGAGCGCAGCAACTCACCTAAAAACATTAAGGCGTTCCCTAAGCCTACGATCCCTTCTTGACTAGCCCTTTTTATTTTCTCTACAATAACCATACCTTTATTATTATAAATCATTCTTTCAGATTCGAAAGAATATATTTTCTAATGACTCAAATCAATTTTTTTCCTTTTTCTTTAACCAAATCCCCTCTAATTCAGAGGTAATTTGAAATTCTAAAGTTTTGGAGATATCTTTTGGGGCGATTAAAGGTTTCAAGTGATTCATCTTTGATCTTCCTTTGGGCAACTCTATTTTTCCAAGAAAATCTTTCACGCTCATCAGCCGCGCCCCGCAAGCCCTGACGGCATAACAGATATCGCGATCATCCGTGACAACAACAAAATTTTTAGAATTAGAAGACTGGGCAACGATTTTCTTTATTCTATCATCCGCCGACTCATTTTCCGAAAAAATAACCTTAACCATTGAAGAGTGCTGACCGCCCCAGATGCCAACGCGACCGTCGAAGACAATGGTCACTTCATTCTTTAAACTCCCCTGCGGCTGGCGGGATTCAATTAAATGCACCAGGCGTTTTCGCTCATCCTCCAATTTCCCCAGAGCTAACGTCGGCATTTGGTAAAGAATATTGTACCCGTCGAGAAGATAATGTAATGACATAAATAAACCCGCCTAAAAACCCCATGATAATCATAAATAAAAAATTAATGAGAGATAAACTGACCGCGATGGCCGCGTCCACGCCCACCTTACTAAATAAATAAGCGGCGCCTGCCTCTCTGACGCCTAACCCTCCGATGGAAGGGAAAGAAGCGGCCATGCACATCAGGGGAATAAAAATAAGGAAATAAATAAAATCGATATTTTGATGCAATGCCTTCGCTATTAAAAAAAACGCGAAAGAAAAAATCGATTGGGAAAGGCAAGACAAGCCAACCGCCTTCCATCCTTCATTCTTTCTGTTTTTCAATAGAAGGATATCTTCGTGAAGAGCTATTAATCCATTCTCAACGCGGGGAAACGCTCTAAACATCCCAGACACAAAAGAGTAAAAAACTTTATTGAATAAAATAATTCCTACCAGTAAAAAGAAAAACGCCAGAGCAAAAATAAGCAGGCCTACGGATGGATCATTGATTAAACGATACCCATATAAAAAAGAAATAAAAGCAACCAAAACGATACTAATAAATCCACTCAATCGATCCAAAAGAACAGACGCGACTATCTTCGCTTTTTGGGAACTCTCTCGGCAAAGCCCAAGGACTTTTAGGATATCTCCCCCAATCGATGTGGGAAGAAAAAGATTACCGAAAAGACCAATAAAAAAGTAACGGACGGTGGTCCATTTGGAGACGGACAAATTAAGCGCCTGAATAAATATCCACCAGCGCCAGATAAGAATGACATGAATGAAAAAAAACGCCAGAAAAGCGTAAAAAATATACCCTGGGTCTGCCGATCGCAGGGCTGTCTTCGTTTTCTCTAAATCAATTTTACTGAAAATATACCATAAAAGGCCAATACTAATGGTTACGCGCAGAAAAAAGAAAAAAATATTTTTATTTCTTTGAGAAATTTTTATAAATTCATTTTTTGCAGACACTCTTTATACCCTTCTTCCGCGATAAAAGAACTTCGCACTAAAGCTCCGCTCATCACATGCTTAAATCCTAAATCTAAACCCATTTGCCGGTAGGAATCAAATTCTTTAGGGGTAACAAAGCGTTTCACTTTAAAATGACGTTTACCCGTCGATGGAGCCAAATATTGTCCGATGGTTAGGATATCACAACCTGTTTTCAATAAATCCTTCATTGTTTCAAAAATTTCATCTTGGGTCTCGCCTAACCCAAGCATAAAACTGGATTTTGTAAAAATAGAGGGATCCAATTTCTTAAAATTTTCTAAGACCCTTAAAGATCGTTCGTACTCTGCCTGAGGTCTGATGTCTGGAGAAAGACGACGAACCGTTTCAATGTTGTGACTGACCACCTCTGGCTTAACCTCTACGATTCTTTTTAAACTTGTCCATTTATTCGAGAAGTCAGGGATTAATACCTCAATTTTTGTCTGCGGGCTAATAATCCGAATTTGATCAATTGTCTTGGCAAATTGATCAGCGCCTTCATCTTCCAAATCATCCCGCGCCACAGAGGTAACAACTACGTACTTTAAATTTAATTCTTTGACCGCGAAAGCCACATGAGTTGGCTCTTCGGGATCAAGGGCTGTTGGTCTTCCCGCTTTAACAGCGCAAAAACGACAAGCCCTTGAGCAAATTTCACCTAAAATCATGAATGTGGCCACGCCCTGTCCCCAACATTTTCCCATATTAGGACAATGAGCGCTCTCGCAGACCGTGTAAAGACGCGAAGAACGGAACAGATTCTTCATCCGCTGAATCTTTTCCGCGTCCGGAATTTCTTGTTCAAACCAGGGAGGTAAACGATTAACCCGAACGCTCGTATTCTCCTCGAGAATTTCAACCATGGGCTATCCCCGCTTTTTTAATTTCGTCCAATTTCTTTTTCAATCTTCTTCTTTGTACCAATCCCGCGTAATCAACAATCAATTTCCCGTTCAAGTGATCGATTTCATGGGTAATAGCTCTCGCCCAAAGGTCAATAAAATTGCTTTCTCTTGGTGTATTGAACTCATCTAAAAATTTAACAAAAATTTTTTGAGGACGCTTAATCTTTACGGTTATCCCAGGAATACTTAAACACCCCTCTTCCAAAACACCAGAACCCTCTTTCTTAATAATTTGAGGATTAATCATTACAACAGGCCCCTGGCCAATATCGACGACTAAAATTCGCTGATTAATTCCTACCTGCGGCGCGGCCAAACCAATCCCTTTATATTGATACATCGTCTCTAGCATGGATTGAATAAGCATCCGTTCGCTTGGGCCAACTTCTTTAACGAGAGTAGACTTTTTTCGCAAACAGGAATCACCATAAAGACGGATTTTTAAAAAAAGCGGATTCATATATAATGACAAATTCCTAATTGATCTAATTAATCCCCAATTAACTAATGTCTAAATTCAAATTTTTGTTTAGCTATTGGATATTGGTGTTTAATTAGGTCAATTAGAGCAATTAGACATTAGAAATTAAACTACTTTTTAATTTTATTCTTCTCATCCAACTGCACAACTTTTATTTTGGATTTTTGAGCTTCTTCCGGAGTGAGTAAACAGTACGTTAAAATAATGACTTGGTCTCCCACAAGTCCAAGACGAGCCGCGGGTCCATTTAAACAGATTTCTCCCGAGCCGGCGGGGGCAATAATGGCATAGGTCTCAAAACGATTCCCATTGTTAACATTAAGAACTTCCACTTTTTCACCAGGGACAATATTGGCGGCCTTTAATAAATCGCTATCGATCGTAATACTTCCTTCGTAATGGAGCTGAGCTTCGGTGATTCGCCCGTGAGCTAATTTAGACTTACAAAAATGGATTAACATGACAGCCCCTCTTTTAATTTACATCTTCGCTTTAATTTTTTCGAGCAATGGCTCTTTGGACATCGCCCCAACAATTTGCTCCACCACTTCTCCGTTCTTGAAAAGAAGAAGCGTCGGGATAGACATAATATTAAATTGAGCGGCTAGCGCTTGCTCATGATCCACATTAATTTTCGCCACTTTGAGCTTGCCTTGTAAATCACCGGCAATTTCATCAATAATAGGCCCGATCATGCGACAAGGACCGCACCACTCCGCCCAAAAATCAACTAAAACCGGGATTTCAGATTTTAAGACTTCCTGCTCAAAAATTTTTTCCGTAAGGTGTAACGCGGACATCACTCCCCCCCTTGATTGTCTTGCTATGGATTTTAGCCATCAAACAGGATTTTATATCACAAATCTTTAGGGATGGCAATTCAAATAAATCTTTACTCGCTCAATGGCGAAATCCCGTTTTTTACACGAAAATAGGCATAAAAAATCCGCCAACTCAAATCGAGGAATTAACGGTTTTAAAGTTCTCCTCGATGAATATGGCAGTATTCTTCTGAATTATAAATACTCAAGCGATGCTTACACCCACGCTTCTTGCAGACTCTTCCCTTCTGATAATTTTTAATTTGACCGCTCTTCTTTGTCTTCCGAGGATACATATCTTTATGTTTTATGCCTAAAGGTGATTCTCCCTTTACTTAAATCATACGGAGACAAGGCCACCGTCACTTTATCCCCTGGCAAAATTTTAATGGAGAACTTCCTCATTTTTCCGGCCGGATAAGCGATAATCGCATGGCCGTTTTCCATTGCAACGGCAAATTTAGCATTCGATAATGCCTTCGTGACGATCCCTTCCACCTCAATAGCTTCTTCTTTAGACATAAAATTTAAACTCCTTTATTTAAAATTTCTACACAAGGACGAATATGAAAAGCAAGCTGTCCTTTGTAGGAAGGTTGGATCTCAAATTCCACTCCCTGCCCTTCCGTTAACTCCGCGAACTGAATATTCCATAAACAATTTTTGTGAAAATGGGCCTCTTCTCCTGTTTCTGTTCTAACTTTTCCGTATTCTTTATCGTAAACTAACTTTGAGATAGTCCCTTTTTCCATGACTAACCCTCCTGTCAATGATTTAAAAAGGCCTATAAATAAACATTAATACTGGCAGAATACCGAGAAGAAAAAAAAGAGAAAGGTCTGTCGATATCACTTGTCTATCTAAGTGATCTGCGATGAGTATACCACTTCCTAAGACCAATTACTATCCTTATTAATATTCGATCACCAATCGACAGGGAAATAATCTTTCAAAAATTTTCCGCACCAATGTTTCCCGGTTAAAATACCGTTAAAGAATGGATCGCAGACGCGGGCGGCTCCATCGACGATATCCAAAGGCGGCTGGAAATCATGCACCTGTTGTTTTCGCAGCGACAATGCCGCGGGATCTTCATCGGTGACCCATCCGGTGTCCACCGCGTTCATAAAAATCCCGTGTTTCACCAAATCGCTCGCGGAGGTATGCGTGAGCATGTTGAGCGCCGCTTTGGCCATATTGGTATGCGGATGACGATCAGTTTTGGTAAAACGATGAAACTTCCCTTCCATCGCCGAAACATTGACAATGTGTTTTTTGCCGGTATTCTCGCGCTTCATCATCGACGACAAATGATTACACAAAACGAATGGGGCAATGGCGTTGACAAGCTGTAACTCAATCATTTCGGAAGTTTGAATTTCCCCTAAGCGCAGGCGCCAGCTGTTGGTCGCGCGTAAATCGACTTGCTGCAAATCCGCGTCGAGCTTGCCTTGAGGAAAAACTTTTTCCGCCGAAAGCGTCTGATCATACACATACGGAATCTGCGAAAGCTGGGCGGATGAGGATAATCCCACTCCTAGTGTTTTGCCATTCCAAGCGACTTTAAGCGTGGATTCCAGAGCAGGCTGAGATTGAGCCAATCGAGACTGGGTGCTAGAAAAAAGCTCAGCTTTGCACGCCTCAAATGGGCGCAGTAATAACTGAATGTTTCCCGGCAAGTCTTGAAATTTTAAGGTTTCATTGGGCATCAAATGCGCGTAAAATCCCGGAGGACGGCGGACCGTCTGCGCGGCGTTATTGACCAGAATATCGAGCCGTTCATATTTTTGTTGAATATAGTTACAAAAAATCTCGACGCTGGGGGTATGGCGCAAATCCAATCCATAAATATGCAATCGCTCGCTCCACTGGTGAAAATCTTTTTCCCGGCTATAACGAAAGGCGGAGTCGACAGGAAACCTGGTCGTCGCGATAACGCGCGCCCCGGCACGCAGCATCAAGAGCGCCGCCTGATATCCAATCTTTAACCGCGAGCCGGTAATCAAGGCTGTTTGACCATCGAGCGGAGCCGTTTGAAAACGTTTTTCATAATTAAACTTGGCGCAATCCGGACACAGGGCATCGTAAAAAAAATGAACCTGGGTAAAGTCGCGCTTACAAATATAGCAGTCGCGGGGATTTACCAGCTGAAGCTCTTGGGGAAAAATCTGGGCACTCGCATCGGTAATTTGAGCGGGTGCAGTAAACACCGCCACTTCTCGGGCGCTGCGGATTCCCGTTGCGGCCGTTGCCCGGCGCTGTTTCTCATCAATTCTTTGCCGTTTAAGCCGGATTCGATCTCTTTTTCTTTTACGAATTTCATCCCGCTCTGGACGAGAAATCTGACCGGCCGCGGTCAAAAGGGCAATTTTTTGTTCACTGGATAGGTGAGCGAGCTCGACACTATTCTTAACCAAATCTTCCAAGAGCGCGATACAATCCTGTATTTCTTTGGTAGAATATTTCGCTTCACCGATTTTATTGATTTGATTCATTGGGGAAACTTCCTTACACTTTCACCAGCAAAGAGGCTAAATAACTTTCAGGCCTAAGTCCGTTGACGGGAAAATCCTCATCTTGTCCCAGTCGTTGAATTTTTTTTATCCGCCGCTCTGGATCTGCCGCGCGGACCATGTTCTCTAAACGGTCGTGGGACAAACCGCTAAAATTTGTCGAGACAAACAAAAATCCATCGGGGTTAAGAATCTTCATTACCAAATCGATCAAACCGCTTAAATCTTTCTTAACGCTAAAAACCTTGCCCTCATGCCGCGCGAACGAGGGTGGGTCAAGGATGATCAAGTCAAAACGATTGTCTTTCACGCAAGCCCGCTTTAAATACCAAACGGCATCGGCACGGATAAATTCATTTTGAGAGGGAATCAATCGATTAAGCGCGTAATTGGATCGGCCGCGCGACAAACTCTTTGGACTGATGTCGACATTCACGACACTCAACGCCCCGGCACAGCGGCAATACACGCCAAAAGAGCAGGTATACGCGAAACAATTAAGCACCTTTCCGCCGCGAGCGAGCGCGCCAACGATCTTACGGTTACGGCGCATATCCAAAAATAAGCCGCTGTTAAGGGTGTCGTTTAAATCCACGCCAAACTTTAAGCCATGCTCCTCAACAATCGTCTCTGAAACATCACTTTCGAGCCAAACACTCGTCTTAAATTTCTCGGGACACGACGAAGAACATTCGGTTCGGTCTTTAACGATCAGATACCGGCCACCACATCGAGTCTTCACAAAATCGGCCAGGGCCTCTTTCTCTCGAAGCCATCGCTTATGAAAAATCTGCGCGGAAAAATGACAGCCGTATTGTTCCAATACCAGGCCTTCTAAACCATCCCCCAAACCATTAACAAGACGCAACGCGTTGGTATAACGCTTCATAGGCTTGCGCTTACGCAGTGCCGCTTCCAACAAACCAATCATTTCATGATCCATTATTCTTTTAAATCCTCCAAATACTCCCAGCGCTCAAAGGCCTTTAAAAGTTCGTCTTCTAAGGATTCTAACCGGATTTTAATCTGGGCAATTTCCTTAGGATCTTTTTGATAAAAATTAGCGTCACCCAAAACATTATAAATTCCTTCCTGCTCGGCTTCAAGCGTTTCAATCGTATTCGACAAGGTTTCCAACTCGCGCTGTTCTTTGAAAGACAGTTTACGCCGAACTAAAGGTTTAGCGGGAAGCTCAATTTCTTTGACGACTTTCTCTTTAGATTTTTCTTGAGGCGCGCTGATTTTACGCTGAGCGAGCCAATCATCGTAACCACCGGGATATTCGTAAATCTCCCCATTGCCTTCGAGCGCGATGGTGGAGGTGACCACATTATTTAAAAAAGCACGGTCGTGGCTGACCAAAATAAGCGTGCCGGAATAGTCCATCAACAATTCTTCCAACAATTCCTGAGTTTCGATGTCCAAGTCATTCGTCGGTTCATCCATCACCAGAAAATTAGAAGGTTTAGTGAAAAGACGCGCTAAAAAAAGACGATTACGCTCGCCGCCCGAGAGCACCTTCACCGGCGTACGCGCCCGATCCGGCGTAAACAAAAAATCCTGCAGATAACCAATAATATGACGCGGTTTACCGTTTAAGACGACCGTTTCGCTTCCTTGAGCCACGTTTTCAATAACGGTTTTTTCTTCATCCAATTGTTCGCGCAATTGATCGTAATAAGCGATTTCCAAATTCGTGCCTAAACGTACCGTGCCTTTGTCCGGCGCTAATTTCCCTAAAAGAATACGCAGAAGCGTTGTTTTCCCCGAACCATTAGCGCCGATGACGCCAATTTTATCCCCGCGCGCGATCTGGGTTGAAAAATGACGAATGAGACAATTCTCGCCGTAACTAAAATTTAAATGCGTCGCCTTAATCACCAAACGCCCGGAAGTCTCCGCCTCCTGAGCTTGAATGCGCGCCTGCCCGATTTGATGGCGCTGGGATTTTTTTTCTTCGCGCATGAGCTCCAAGGCTTTAACGCGGCCTTCGTTGCGGGTGCGCCGGGCCTTGACCCCTTTGCGGATCCAAACCTCTTCCTCGGCGAGTTTTTTATCAAAGTCCGCGCGCTGGGCTGATTCAATTTCGAGCGCCATTTGTTTCCGCTGTAAAAATGTCGGATAATCGCAAGACCAGTTAAAAATTTTACCGCGGTCAAGCTCAATAATACGGGTGGCTAAATGGGTCATGAACATCCGGTCGTGGGTGACAAAAAATACCGTTCCGGAATAATCTTTGAGAAATTCTTCCAGCCAATTGATCGTGTCAATGTCCAAATGATTGGTGGGCTCATCGAGGAGTAAAACTTCGGGCTTAATCACCAAAGCCTTAGCCAAAAGCACCCGACGTTTTTGACCCGCGGAAAGAGTCGTAAAATCCGCTTCCCCGTCTATTTTCACGTGGGAGAGGATAAATTCGACTTCCGCGTTCAAATCCCAGCCCTGAGTAGAATCGAGTTCACCCTGCAGGCGGTCGAGTTCGCGCATTAATTCCGGAGCGTGTTCGCTGTGAAGACGCTGAGTTAAGTGATGATAATCGCTAAGGAGTTTGGCGCGTTCACCTAGACCGGAAAAAACAATATCAAACACCGTGCCTTTAATATCGCGGGGGACTTCCTGCGGCAGATGGGTGACCTTAACGCCTTTTTGATAGACGATCTCGCCTTGATCGATACCAATCTGCCCGGCGAGTACTTTCATGAGCGTCGTTTTCCCAACGCCATTGCGGCCAAGCAAAGCGACCCGTTCGCCGGCTTCTAATTGCAGACTTAAATCCTCAAAAAGAAGAGGCCCTCCGAAGGCAAGGGAAATTTCCTGTAAACTAATCAGCGCCATAAAATTTTTTTAGATAAAAAAAGCCCGGATCTCAAAATAAGATGCCGGGCCTTTTTTACAAGATAAAAAATTATATCTTGACTACGTTCGTAGCTTGTTCGCCTTTAGGGCCTGGTTCGATATCGAACTCAACCTGCTGGCCTTCAGCTAAAGATTTATAGCCATCTCCTTTAATCGAAGAATGATGCACAAAAACATCTTTCCCGTTTTCTGGAGTGACAAATCCGTAACCTTTTTGATCGTTAAACCACTTGACTGTTCCTTTTGCCATTGTTTGTTACCTCCTTTTCATAAAAATTAGTAAATCGTTAGAAATCCGTATCATCTTTACCTTTAAGAGAATCTTAGGATTCCTAACGTGGCAAACAATGACAAAAAAATAACCGTAAGATCAGATATCCTGTCCTTACGGCTAAGACTCCTAAACCTTTACTTTCTAAAGTATATCACTGTTCTCTAACTTGTCAATAGATATTATTAAAAAATAAGAGAAGCGCGGATTGTAACTCATAGTGCGACAACTTTAGATCTCTTACAAAAACTGTCGCTTTGTAAGTATTCTTCAGCCGCTTGGTTGGCTGTCTTGTATCCCAGTATCTTCCTGGG
>Ga0209514_10000468_pt1 | contig 82947 bp, 70 predicted proteins | sample Subgrocontami58m_FD_187452 | JGI IMG/M metagenome (GOLD analysis project Ga0209514, IMG submission 187452) | Subsurface groundwater microbial communities from S. Glens Falls, New York, USA - GMW37 contaminated, 5.8 m (SPAdes) (version 3) | ecosystem: Environmental > Aquatic > Deep subsurface >... | reverse complement strand
CCTGGGCAGAAACTGCCTTGCGCCGGGAATATTATCATCGACGGCGGCGCTAAGTTCTGACCGCGGCCGTTCAAACCGGCGACCGGCGCGGGGTATAGACGCGGCACGACTGGTGGCCGCGTTCGAGGAGCGAGCGTCCTCCCGGCCGCCGCAGCACCGTGCGCCTTCTGTCAAGGAACGCGCAGGTTAGGAATCTGCTGTCCGGCCTTTTTCCAGGAGGATATTGCCAATGTCGCGCGCAAGGAGCCGATGATGCGCGGCGCGATGGCACGCCCTGCCGGCGCCTAGGCCGGCGATAGCGCAGCAGAGTCCGCGCGCCTTCGAGGATGGTATGCGTCCTGTAGCGTCTCTACCGCCCGTGTGACGCACGAACACCAGCATGAGATTCCCAAGCTTGTGCAGTACCCACCCTGCGCAAATCCTTCCTCGATCAACCAGCGGGTCAGGTCCTGCGCGCTCGCGCGCGATAGCTTTCGTGCGGCATAGGCTTCGCCGACGCTCGTCTGCACCAGCATGCCAGCGCGATTGGCCATTTTGCGCATGGGCGTGTTATCCGCGAGGAATACCACAAACACCTTGCGCACGCCGCGCACGCGCGCGCACAGCAGCAGCCTGTCGATCAATCTCGTGCCAATCTTCTGGCCGCGCTTGTCGGGCCGGACGGAGAATGCCATTTCACTTTCCCCGGGCCCGCCTACGAGTTCGGCCAATCCGATCAGCTGCGCCCGTTCGTCAAATGCGCCCAAGACCGTGTCGCGCGCGAAGTTCAGGCGGTCAACGTATGCGGAAATTGGCGTATCAGCAAGGGCGGAGCAAAAACGCTTGCGACGGTCTTCCGCGGAAAGGCCGAGGTAGAATGTCCTAACGTCCTCGCGCTCGAATATACTCAGCGGTCGGATTATCATGGCGTGTCGATTTCCAGAATTCTTCTTAGTCCGACAATTTGACCCTTGTATATCATATTGGTGCGACGCAGCAGCATCGATTATGTGATGGCTAAGATAAGAAAAACAAATGACAGGCTTGCACATTTCGCATCGTCAAACAAAGAAAACTATTGCATTGCACCAATTTTTTAGGTATTATTCATTCCACGGGGTTTCTCCTCCTCCTCCTTTGGAATCCCGTCCTCTAGCCGGTGGCATTCCTAGAATTGCCGCCGGCTTTTTTTTGCCCATGTGCGGCACCATCGCAACCTGTCTTGCCGATGCGATGCACCTGGCGCGAAAGCGAAAGTGGCCTGCCAAGCGCACGAAAGAGCGGTGTCGAGGTCAGATTTCCGTAGAGTACGTCGCGCAGCGTCGGCAGCAATTGAAACGTATGTATATTAGGGTCTGTTGTTGACATTCAGCACATGAGCGGTGAATGTCAACAGACCCTAGGCACGGCCCCACGGTAAATTTGCGCTCAAGTGACTTTACGCTGTGGTTGGGGCGGTTGCTGTGTTTTTTGTCATGCGTAAGTAATCGAAGACGAGACGGGTACGAAAGCAGAGCCTGCGCATCAACTCGGCGATAGATTGAGCGGGTTTCTGGAAGGCCTTGAGCACGCCTACCGCGAAGCGGCGAAGGCGAGTGATGTTTTCCGGGCCGAAGCCGGTGCGGATTCGGCTACGATCCTCGTCGTAGTTCCAGTCGATGAGGTAATGAACGCTTTCGATGGCCCAGTGGCCGCGGTTGACAGCCAGCACCCGTTGCGGCGAGGCCTGTTCCGGAGTGCGACTCGTCACCCCCAGCGCAATGTCACGACTGGGCGTGCCGGTTTTTTTATCGATGGATTCACGCTCGACCAGAAAGACCTGGCCGGCATGAGGAAAGTCGATATACGCATTGAGCGCCGTACTGCACCAAATGCTGCGCAACTCGATGCGCCCGTGATCGGCAGATGCAACTTCGACGAAGTCGGCGGGACCGCGCTTCTCAAACAGCAACGCGATATCGCGTTGCAGACCAGGTTGGTTGGCCTTGGCGGTGAAGTGATAATGCGCCTGGCGCTCGACGATATAGCTTGCCAGCGCGCGCTGGGTCAGCAACGCATCGCCGGTGACGTCCTTGCCGGCGATGTCACAGCCCTCAAGCAAAGGGATCGCCATACCAATTTCGTTGGTGCGCTTTTGTTCATCACTCCCGTCTACGGGTAAGGTGCCGACTTTTTTTGGGTGTGGCAGGTCTTCGAGTCATGTCCCACCACGCTCATAATGTGCGTTTGATGCCCTGCCTCGTCGGTGGCATTCTTCATGGTCTTGCCATCGATCGCCAGCGCATCGTCTTGCACTCCCCAAGCCTGATTCCATGCATTGAGCGCCCGATCCAGCGCACCCGGTTCGATGCGTATCAGGCAATCGCGAATGACGAATTCGCTCGGAACGACATAGTGTCCATTCTCGCGCCGGCAGCCGAAGCGCTCGCGCGCTTTCTGTCCCAAGGCATCAGCCCAATCGGAGATGGCCTTGTAACCACGCATGCCGCACAGAATAGCGCCCGCCGCGATGCCTAGCACCACAGGCAGCCGATGCAGTCGCCCCTGAGCGCGGCGCGGATCGGCGATGAGCGTGAAACACAGCGGCAGAGCGCGCATCTGTTGGGCATTGAGCATGATCTTGGGGGCTCCTGTGAGTTGAAGGCGATTTCGATCGGGGTGGGTCAAGCGCGTGCGAGGATCGCGGCACAAGGGGCGAACAAAGACCCGCTTGGGGGCGTCGGTTTCATCGCTGTAGCCTGCCCGGGTACGTCGATACCCTTGGGTCAGTCCCAGTTCAATCCAGTTGGCTGCGCGATAAACCCCGCCATGGAAGCGCCGGGGATCGACAAAGGTCTCCAGCAGCAGCAACGGATGGTCAAACCGCACCTGCCAATCGGACACGATCCGACGCTCAGTCAGCGACAACACCCGCGAACCAATATTCGGCCGGTGCCAGTCGGGCAGGATTAAGAAACGACTGTTGTTGGCGATCAGCTTGAGTCGACCATACTGAGAGCGAAAGTCCCAACCTATCCAGCGATCACGAACGCCGCATTTGAGCGCCGCAGCCGAGATATTCAATTGCGCCACCCATTGCTCCCGCCAGGTCGCGACGTACCACACCGTCTCCCCGATCTTCGGCAGCGCGCCTAGGTAGTGATGCTGCGCCATCTGCTCTCGATAGCGCCCTTCTTCGCCTCGCTCAACCGGACGTACTTGAAGCTCCGAGAGCCCTTTGCTTGTGAATTCCGCCGATTCCATCCGGTGCTTATACCGGGAATCTTTGGCTTTGTCCAGCCTACGGCCCTAACTCTCTGGTTCCGGAAATTATTAGCGGATGGGCAAATTCACCCTGGGCACGGCCCCTGCATGTCTTCTCGGGCTTGCGCTCTTTCGCTGCCGTCACGGCACGTGGCCACGGTAGAATGTCAGCGCGCACAGACGCGAAGAGGAGCCAATCAAATGCGAGGTACCGTCACTGTTTCGTTTGCCCCGGAGCGCGAATACGAACTAAGGGTTGCCGGAAATGACAAGAATCCGCTGACGCGCGAGGAAGCTGATCTGTGGTTGTCGCAGCAGTGGGAGGAATTGGACTGCACCCCGCGCAGCCTCGTAGGCAAAGTTCTCACGGTGGACAAGATTCTTCAGGTCGCACAGGAAGGCGGCGAGACGCGCTTCGCCAAAGCCGGGAGTTGGGCCGAGCGCTACGCCAAGGCGGTAGTGGCAGTGCTCGACCGTGACACGGTGCGCGTCGATGTCGCCGAAAACACCGTAGGCTAGGAAGCGTCACTTGCTAAGGGCGGCGAGAAGTCGGCGCTGCTTGTAATATCTGATCGATCCCAAGACTCGACTTTGAGTACGCGGCACGTACGCTCGTGCCATTCCAAGATCGTTAAGCGCAGTCGATCGAGTTCATCTAGGACTTATTGACATTCGCCGCATGAGACGCGCACGCGATTCGCGTAGCGAATGTTGACCGGCCCAAAGACCTGGTTTCGAAATGAGAGGATATCTCCCCTCATACTCCCCCAGATCGGCCCGCTGCAAGACTCATTTTGCAACGGGTTCTAAGCGTTCCGGGCGCGAATTCCCTGTAACATTAGCAGCGGCAGCATTTTGCAGCCGCTTGAACCACGCCATGAATTTATTTCAACAACGACTCGACGCATTTGACCCCGCTGCTCTCAGGAACATCCGGCGCGGAATCGAGAAGGAAGGACTGCGCGTCCAGCCAGAAGGCGCGCTCGCCCTCACTCCGCATCCGGCGGCCCTCGGATCGGCGCTCACGCACCCGCACATCACCACCGACTTCAGCGAATCGCAGTTGGAATTGATCACGGGCGTGCACACGAGCGTCGATGCTTGTCTCGCCGAACTCAAGCGAATTCACCAGTTCGTTTATCGCAATATTGGCGACGAGGTGATGTGGTGCGCGAGCATGCCCTGCGACCTGCCGCAGGAGGATATGATCCCGATCGGCCGCTACGGTAGGTCCAACGTCGGCCAGGCGAAGTCAATATATCGCATCGGTCTTGGCCATCGCTACGGCCGTCAGATGCAGGCAATCTCGGGCTTGCACTATAACTTCTCGCTGCCGCAAAGCGTCTGGCCTTTGCGCGGTCTGCGCGATTCGAACGACGCATACTTCGCGTTGATCCGCAATTTCCGACGGCACGCCTGGCTGCTTCTCTACCTCTTCGGTGCATCGCCGGCCGTATGCGCGAGCTTCGTGAACGGGCGCCGCCACGCGCTCAAGAAACTGAGCCCCCGGACGCTCTACTTACCGCACGCGAGCGCATTGCGCATGGGCCGCCTCGGCTACCTGAGCGAGGCGCAGGACTCGCTCGCGGTCAGCTATAACAACCTCGAGAGCTACACGGCCTCGCTCTACGATGCGCTCACTCAGGCCTATCCTCCCTACGAAGCCATCGGCATCCACGACGGGGGCAGCGGCGGCAACCCCGTGGATCATTACCGGCAGCTTGCGACCAGCCTGCTGCAAATCGAGAACGAGTTCTACAGCACCATCCGGCCGAAACGCATCATACGTCCGGGCGAGCGCTCCTTGCACGCACTGCGCGAGCGCGGCGTCGAATATATCGAAGTGCGCGCCATGGATCTCGACCCTTTCTCCCCCATCGGCATCACGGCGGATACGATACGATTTCTTGACGTATTTCTGCTGCATTGTGTGCTCTGCTACAGTCCTCCGGACACGCCGCAGGAAATCGACGTCATCGGGCGCAATAAGCAGCGCGTTGCCTCGAGCGGACGTCAACCGGGACTGCCCCTCGATCGAGCCGGGCGGACGGTGGAACTGCGCGAGTGGGGCCACGAGGTGCTGGCCGAATGTGAACCGATCGCGGCCGCGCTGGATCAAGCGGCCGGACACGGCGGCAGCGCGCACCGCGACGCCCTTGCGGCCGCCTTGGCCGCACTGGATTCGCCTGAGACAGTGCCCTCGGCGCGCGTGCTCGACGAGATGGCAAGACGGTTCGACAACTCCTACCTCCGTTTCGCGCTCGCATACTCGCTCGATCACAGGAGATCTCTGCAAAGCGAAGTGCTTACAGACGAGGCCGAAGCGAATTTCATCCTGATGGCAAAGCAGTCGCACGAAAAGCAGCGCGCCATCGAGGCAGCGGATACGGTGCCTTTCGAGTCCTACCGCAAATATTACCTTTCCCCAGAAAGGCTCATACCTGGTGGCTAGCGCGAAAGCGCGTAGGGCAGAAGCAATCAGGTCCACGACCACCGCAACGGCGTCTCGCTCGCTTGGAACCTGATCCAAGCTGACATCTCGCGCGGGATGAAGTACCCTTCAGCGTAAGGAACCCTGCGGCTTGCGGCCCAAGGAATCGGCTATCGAACGCAAGAGCAGGATATGGATCCAACAACGGCGCGCAATCGCGCGGGGAGGAAAATGAGCGCAGGAACGAAACTTCCGGGAACACCCGAACCCATGCACTATTGGAATGGCGTAGGCGGAATCAGGATAGCGGGTGATTCGTGGGGCGACCCGAATGGGCCCTTGGTGCTGCTCCAACACGGCGGCGGGCAGACCCGCCACGCGTGGAAAGGGGCCGGCGAACTGCTCGGGGAGGCAGGCTATTACGCTATCGCCTTCGATGCGCGCGGTCATGGAGACTCCGACTGGGCGCCTGACGGACTCTACACACAAGACGTGATGGTCGAGGATTTGCGCTGTGTCATCGCGGCGCTCGGCAATCGGCGTCCGGTTCTGGTCGGCGCGTCGATGGGCGGCGGAGTCAGCCTGGTGGCAGTGGGTGAGGATCGCGTCGATGCCACCGCGCTGGTATTGGTCGATATCGCCCACCGTGTCGAGATCGAGGGTGCCCAGAAGATCCAGGCCTTCATGCGCCAGAAGCCCGAGGGTTTCAGCACTCTGGAAGAGGTGGCAGAGGCCATCGCCAATTACCAACCCCATCGCAAGCGCAAGAGAAATCTGGATGGTTTGGCCAAGAACGTGCGCCTCGGCGCGGATGGAAAATACCACTGGCACTGGGATCCGCGCGGCCGCGCCCAAAGGCGCGACCTTGTCAAACGCCGCGAACGCCTTGAAGCCTGTGCCAGGAATTTGACCTTACCTGTCCTGCTGGTTCGGGGCGGTCTATCCGACGTGCTCAGCGAAGAAGGTGCGCAAGAATTTCTACAGTTGTGTCCACAAAGCGAATACGTCAACGTCAGTGGCGCGGCGCATATGGTCGCGGGAGACCGAAACGACATCTTCGGAAACGCGGTGATCGAATTTCTCTCGCGCGCGGTACCTGTGGGCAGCCAACCGGTCCGGCCGGCGCATCAACTCCATCCCCACCACGAAGGTCCGCCCGGCGACATCAACGACCTTCCGTAATCGGTTTTCCACCTGAGCGCATGCGCCGCGGGTAAATGGCAAGTCGCGGCGAAGCGGTATTCGGTTATGCACTGTTCGCGCGGTCGGCGGGAATACGAGGCTTTGGCGCGCGCGGGATTCGACTGCGGGCGTGCCGTTCGAAACTTAACGGCCGTCGAGGCGCTGCTTCAGTAAAGCCATTTCGCCCTCGAGGCTAGCCACGCGCTGCTCGAGTTGGCGTATGCGATCGCCATTCAAGTCCGCACGCGCTGAATCCGACGCGCTCGTCTGGGCCTCGCCCTCCTTCGTCGCGAAAACCTCGTCGCCAAAGAGGTGGGCGTAGCGCGATTCGCGCTTGCCGGGTTCGCGCGCCAGGCGCACGACGAAGGGACCGTCTTTCCTATCAGCGAGGCTGACCAAGACCGCTTCGACTTCGTTCACGTCGCCGAACCGGCATAGCCGGCTGGCTCGGCTGCGCAGCTCGCCCGGGGTCTGCGGGCCGCGCAGAAATAGCTCGCAGACTAGGGCGAGCTCTTGCGGCGAAAACTGCAGGGTACCCACAGCCGTGTTGCAGAACCGATGCTGATACTTGGGCACGCGGCTGCCGTAGCCGCTTTGCTCGCTGACGAGAAATCTCTTGATCAATCGATCGACGATTTGCTGCACCTCGGCATCGCCCAGGTCGAGCACCGGGTCGCGATTGCTTCTCTGGTTGCACGCATTGGCGAGTGCATTCAGCGACAGGGGATATTGTTCCGGGGTCGTGATCTCCTTTTCGATCAGGACCCCGATCACGCGGGCTTCCTCGGCAGTGAGGCGTATGTTCATCGCATGCCTATCTAGTAGGGTGTGATCTCTCGGGGGATGCGTCAGAAGCCGCTCTCAATTGCGCGAACCGTGCGCTCCAACTCCGTCCAAAGGCGATTCTTGCCGCGCGCGCCATAGGCTTCGAGCAAGGCTCGGTAATACCACAGCGTGCCCTCCTTGCCGGTGGTGAATCGTGGCCACAGTGCGTCGCCCATGACGCGATAATCCTCGAGGATCGAGCGCGCGTTGTGCAATTTGTCCGCCATCGATACCAGAATTGCCCCTGCGCTCTTGTGCGGGATCTCGGCGATATACTTTTCCTTGCGCTTTTTCCAATTGACCGGATCCCGGTCGCGCTGCTCCGCCGGATCGCCGTCGGTACAGGCTTCGACGATGCCCTCGACCTTCTCGCCGAAGCGCGCACGGATTTCGCCGGGTGACATCTTGTTCAACTGGTCTTCCAGCGCATCGTGCAGAAGTGCGGCAATCGCCTCATCCTCGTCCCCGCCGTGCTCAAGCACGATCGCCGCGACGGCGAGTAGGTGGGCGACGTAGGGAATAGCGCCACCCTTGCGATTTTGGTCCTCGTGCAGTTGCGCCGCCCAGACCAAGGCGTCGCGGAAGCGCTTGCCGACTACTGGCATATCCTCTTTCTCCTGCCCCAGGGACAAGTTCCCAATGTGGTTGAATCGGTTCGACCGAGGGTCGTATCGGTACGCTCTAGTGGACAATATCGTATACAATGCCGCTTAGTATACAATCCAGTTTCGAACACAAATACGATTCAGGGAGGAGTAATGGAACACGAACCTTGGCTGCCAAAGGCCTGGGACGCGCAGACTGATGTTCTCGTAGTCGGTTTTGGCTCTGCGGGGGTCGCCGCGGCGATCACTGCGCACGATGCGGGCGCCAAAGTACAGCTGCTGGAAAAGGCGCCCAAAGGACGCGAAGGCGGCAATACGCGCGTTGCCGGACAGGGCTATCTCAACACCTCATCGGCGGAAAAAGCGGCCACCTATCTCAAGGCGATGTGCGGCCACTTCCGCGTTCCAGAGGATATGGTGAGCGTGTGGTCGGAAGAAATGTGCAAGAACAACGACTGGGTCGAGCAGATCGGGGGCAAGCCAGAGGAGCATCAGCACCAGCCCGTGGGTATCGAATTTCCCGAACTGCCGGGGTCGGACTGCGTGCACAAATACCACCACGGGGAAGTCGTCGGCTATTCGCAAACCTGGGAAATGCTTGCACGCGCGATCAAGGCACGACCCATCGAAATCCTGTATCAGACGCCCGGAAAAGAACTGATCCAGCACGGCGTGACTAAAGAGATCCTTGGCCTCAGGGCGGAGCGAGGCGGAAAGCCTTTCCATGTCAAGGCGAGCAAAGCGGTAGTCCTGACCTGCGGTGGCTTCAACAACAATCAGGAAATGATCCGCAACTACCTGCCGGACCTGCCATATTGTTACTCCTCGGGCTCGCCGTATAACGAAGGCGACGGCATAACCATGGCGATGAGCGTAGGCGCGGACCTTTGGCATATGAACAACTACGCCGGCCCGTCAATGGCGCTCAAGGTGCCGGAGATCCACACCACCTTCTCTATGGTGCCGCTGCACTTTTCCAAAGAGCAGCCCGGGGGCATGATCGTGGTCGGGCCCGACGCCAAGCGCTTCACCCCGGAGAAGTACAAGACCCTGCACGGCAAGGTGAAGATTGCCGGCCACTGGACCCACCTGCCCACGCCCTGCCCTATGTTCATGATCTGCGATCAGACGCTGTTCAGTTCGGGGCCGCTCTACGACAAGGAACCGCGCTCGGGCTGGACGCCGGTGGTCGAGCGCTACGAATGGAGTGAAGACAATAGCGCCGAGCTCGCGAAGGGCTGGATCAAGACGGCGCCGACGCTCAAGGCACTGGCAGAAAAGCTAGGGCTTTCCGCGGCAACGCTGGAGGAAACAGTTGCGCGCTGGAACGCGCACTGCCGGGCCGGCGACGATGCGGACTTTGGCAGGACCTTGATGCTTTCGCCTTTGGAGAAGGGCCCGTACTATGCGGTAGAATTGTCCCCCTCGATGCTCAACACGCAAGGCGGCCCCAGGCGCAATGTCAGGAGCCAGATCCTACGGCCCAACGGCACTCCGATCCCGCGGCTTTACAGCGCGGGGGAACTGGGCTCGATCTATAGCTACCTGTACCAGGGCACGGGCAACATCGGCGAATGCCTGGCATTCGGTCGCATTGCCGGGCGCAACGCAGCCGCAGAGCGTCCGTGGCGCTGACCGCGATTTGATTGCCAGGACTGCATCAGGGCGGCAGGTCGCGTGGGGCGACCTGCCCGTCTCGATTGAGACTGGCGATTTGGTCGAAGCCGAAGTAGACAGAAGTCGACGTGCCAAGCAACGCGATCGCCAATAGACTGAGCCCGGCACCGGATCGTTGTTCGGGCGCTATACCGAAATCAGAGGAAACCATTCATGAGCATTCGAAAAGAACTTAAGAACCTGGGTACAGCAGGCTTTCTTATTGCGGTGCTGGCTTGCATCCCCATGTTTGCGTATGGCCAGGCGTTCCCGACCAAGGCTGTCACTGTTTATATCGGTTTTGCGGCCGGCGCAACCACGGACTTGAGTGCGCGCGCGCTTGGCGAGGGCTTGGAAAAAGTGTTGGGAGTTCCGTTCGTGATGGAAAGCAAACCCGGCGCGACGGCCACGCTCGCAACCGGAATGATCGCCCGCGCGAAGCCCGACGGCTATACGCTGGGCGTGGTGTCCACCGGCGTGCTCACCGTGCGGCCGCACATTATGCGACTGAACTACGATCCGCTCAAGGACGTGACGCCGCTTGCGCAGTATTCCCACTACATTGGGGCCTTGACCGTGCGCGGCGATTCACCATTCAAGACCATCAACGAATTCATAGCCCATGCCAAAGTGCACCCCGGCGTTTCCTACACCTCCTCCGGACTGTATAGCCAGCAGCAGCTGGCCACCGAGCTGTTTCGTCAGTGCAAAGGCCTGGAATTTACGCATGTGCCCACAAAAGGCGGGTCCGAAGCCAACGCACTGCTGCTCGGCAAACATGCGGACTTTACCGCGGGCGCCGGCCAGCATATACAGTTCGTAAGGCAGGGGAAGATGCGCATGCTGGTGCTCTTCAATACCGACAAGCGCGATCCCGAATTTCCTGACGTTCCGACGATGAAGGAGATCGGCTGCCAGGATGCACCGGCGCTCGGTTACTTGGTGATTGCGCCCAAAGGGATACCCGATTCCGTTTCCAAGATACTGGGCGATGCCATCCACAAGGTCGTCGCGGGGCCCGATTTCCAGAAAGCTCTTGTGCGCATGGAGATTCCCTACGATTACAAGGATCGGCGCCAGCTGGAAAAAGAAGTACCGAACGAATATCGTTTCTTTAAGACGTTCCTCGAGAAGATGGGCGTGAAACCGGAGTAGACCGCATGTCAGATATCGCGAATATGAATACAGTCATGACCGACAAAGCACTGCTGTGCGAGCGCTATGGCGCGGATGCCGCCCCCGCAGCGGGCGAGTTCAACGAGGTAGTGCGCTGCCTGATTGCGCATCGTTCGGTACGCGCCTACCTCCCGGACGCCCTGCCTCCTGGCACGATCGAGACGCTCGTGGCTGCTGCGCAATCGGCGGCCACGTCCTCGAACATGCAGACTTGGAGCGTGATCGCCGTCGAGGACGCGGGTCGCAGGGCGCGGCTGGCCGAAGTCGCAAATGGGCAGGTGCATATCGTGCAGGCGCCGCTATTCCTCGTCTGGCTCGCAGACGTCTCGCGCCTGGAACGCGTGGCCGCCGCGCATAAGCGCGTTCTGGAAAACCGCGACTACCTGGAAACTTTCGTCGTGGCGGCTATGGACGCCGCTCTCGCCGCGCAGAACGCCGTCGTCGCTTTGGAATCGATGGGTCTGGGCGGTGTGTATATCGGCGCGCTACGCAACAATCCTGAGCGCGTCGCAGCCGAACTCGGCCTGCCGCCGCGCGTGATGCCAATGTTCGGTTTATGCGTCGGTTATCCGGATCCGGCAAAACCTGCTGCGATCAAGCCGCGCCTGCCGCAATCCATAATCTTGTCGCAAGAGCGCTACGCGCCAAAAGATGAAATGGCGCAAGTCGCGCGCTACGACGAGAAGCTCGCCGCGTTCTCACGCGCCCAAGGCATGGGCGACGTCAACTGGACCGGCCGTATCCTCACGCGATTCGCCGACATCAAAGGCATGAGCGGACGCGAGCGCATGCGCTCGATGATGAAGGCGCTGGGATTCGAACTACGCTAGCAGAGCCTTGAAAAGAGAAGGGGCCACAGGAAGGGTTTCCTCCCTCTCTGTGGCCCTTTTTTTGATCTCCTAGGTCAAAGGCTGTTGGGGTTTGGTCGACCGCTCTTGCATGCTCTGATCGAACATAGCCTCCAGATCGACCGTTTCCTTCACGCCGTAACAGGTTTGGCCAGGCCGAACAGATCGCGCGCGCGCGGCACGCGGTCGAGCGACATCAGCGAGTCGAACAATGCCTTTGCGGGGACGCGCGCCTTGCCCACTTCGGCGCAGGCTTCGAACTTAGCCCACAATTCGTCGCGGCTGAGCGGCTGATCCGCGCCGCCGCGTATCTTGTTGACTTGCGTGTTGAGGGTTTGCCCAGTCTCGGTTTCGACGGTTATCCCGTCGTAAATGGCAGCCCCGGCCGCATCCTCACGCTCTTCCTGCTTCACGACGACGCGCTTCATCAGCGCCTGCACGTCGGGCCGACGCACGAAGCCGTCGGTGAGTTCGGCCAAGCTGGCACGCCCCGCGATCAGCGCGCCAGCCATCGCGAACTCCATGCTGAACTTCGCTTCGAGGCCGGTCTGCGGCGCGTGATTGCGCAGTGTGATGATGAAGCGCTTGCTGGTGGTAACGGTGACTTGTTTTACCTTGGTCGCGTCGACCTTGTTGGCGTTTAGCAGGTCGAGCATGCCGTCGAGCGCGCGGTGCGTGCAATAACACAGCGGATATTTCTTCACGCCCACGCCGTCGCGCGAGAGTTTCCATACGCTGCCCGCCTCGATCGGCGATTCGAGGTCGATCTTTCCTGCAGGCGATACCGCGGCGAGAAAGCCCTGCGGATGCTCGAGCGCATCGAGCGCCGCGGTAAAGCCCTTCTCCGCCAGCCGCGCCGATATCACGCCCGCGTGCGCCGACTTGCCTGCGTGGAAGGGCTTGGTCATGGTGCCGAAGTTCGACATCACGCCTGAGCTTTGCGAGGCGCCCAGCGCTATTGCATACGCGGCCTTCTGCGCGTCCAGGCCGCGCAGCGAAGCGCACGCCGCTGCAGCGCCGATGGCGCCGAATATGCCGGTCGGGTGCCAACCCTTCATGTGGTGCGAGTCGGACTCGCGCCGCACCAACTCCGCCCAGGTCTCGTAGCCCGCCGCGTAGGCGAGCATCATCGCCTCGCCCGAGGCGCCGATCGCCTCGGCTTCCGCCAGTATCGCAGGCACCAGCACCGTGCTCGGGTGCCCGCGCTGCCCCACGTCGTCGAAATCGAGCGCGTGCGCCGCCGCGCCGTTGATCCACGCCGCATCCGGTGCCGACGCGCGGCCTTCGCCGAAAAGCAGCGTCGATTCTCCGCCGGACGGCGCTAGCGTCGAGCGCAGGATCTGCGGCGGCGGTTCGACTGCACCGGCGAGCATCACGCCGACACAATCGGTGAAGCCGATGTGGATGAAACGGACGGCTTCCTTCGGAATATCCTTGTAGCGCAGCCCGGAGACGAATTTGCCGAGGCCAATTGTCAATGCAGTGGTCATGTCTTTGATCCTCCTTCGTGGTTATCGATTGGTATCAGGCCGCCTGGCGGTTTTTTCGCCGCGTAAGCGGATCGTCAACCGGCCCCCTATTCTAATACGGCAATTGGTCCCCTGCGTCACTCGACGCGGATTCCGAGTTCCTTGATGGCTTTGCCGTACTTGACGATTTCAGCTCTTACGAAAACGTTAAGCTCTTCCGGCGTGGCGGTCGCGGGGTCCGTACCCTGGCTGGCAAAGGTCTGCTGCATGTCTGCCGATTTCACCGCCTTGGTGATTTCCGTGTTCAGGCGCGCGACCACGTCTTTTGGGATGCCAGCAGGTGCCATGAGCGCGAACCACGAGGAAAATTCCATCTCCTTGACCCCGGCTTCCGCAAATGTCGGAACGTCCGGAATGGACGATGAGCGCTTCGCGTTCGCCACCGCCAGCACGCGCAGGCGGCCGGACTTCAATTGCGATTTTATCGATGTGATACTGAGAAATGCCATCGGAATCTGGCCGGCAAGCACGTCGGTCACCGCCGGCGCGTCGCCTCTATACGGGGCGTGCGTGATATCCAGCTTGGTCATCTTCTTGAATTTTTCCCCGGCGATGTGAGCCGTGCCGCCCACACCGCTCGAGCCGTAACTCATCGCGCCAGGATGCGCTTTGGTGTAGGCCACCAGCTCCGCAATGGACTTGATCGGCAGCGAACTGTTGACGATCAGCACGATAGGGACAACACCCACCATGCCTACAGGGGTGAAATCCTTGACTGCGTCGTAAGGAATATTCGGATAAAGGGTCACGTTCGAGCCGTGCGTTGCACCGTTGCCCATCAATAACACATACGGATCACCTGGATTCTTGGCAACAAAGTCCGCCCCTATCATGCCGTTGGCGCCAGTGCGATTTTCAACGACGAAGGGCTGGCCCAGCGCGACTTCAAGCTTCCTCGCCATCGCGCGGCTCAGCAAATCGTTGGTACCTCCCGCGGCAAAACACGAAATCACCCTGGTGGGCTTGGTCGGGTAGGCGTGCCCCTGCGCCGCCGCCGGATTGGCGATGAGCATGCCGAAAAACGCTGCAGCAATCGCAGTAATTGTAGCGAAGCGGTAAAACATATCCATTCTCCTATGGCAAATATTCGATTCAAACAACCGGCGCGAGCGCCTCTGCCTTGCGCCGATCCAGGTCCGTGCCCCGCGCATACGCCGTTTCGACGCAGCGCGGAATATTGCCGGGCAGGACAAGTGTCGAATGACGGGTGCTCCGATTCATGCGCAATTCTCGCGCATCAATCAGATCACGCCGCGTGAACGCAGCGACGCGAGGCGCTCCGCCGCGTAGCCGATGCCAGCGTAGATCTCGTCGTTGTGCGCCCCGATCGTCGGGGCGGGGTTGCGCAGCACGCCCGGCGTTCGGCTGAGCCGCGGCACGACGTCGTGCATCGGCACCTCGCCCATTTCTGCGTCGGGCGCCTCGACCACGATGCCGCGCGCTTGCACGTGCGGGTCTTCGACGAATTGACCGATGTCGTAGACGGGCGCCGCGGTGACACCGGCGGATTCGAAGAACGCGATGTTCTCGGCGAGGCTGCGCTTCGCAATCCACCCGCCCACGATCGCGTCCACCTCGGCCCGGCGCTTCACGCGTTCGACGTTGGTCTTGAATTTCGGGTCGCCATTGAGATCGTCCCGGCCTATCGCCCGGAACAACCGCTCCGTCATGGCCTGGGTCGAAGCCGAGATCGCTACCCAGCCGCCGTCGTTGGTCGCATACACGTTGCGCGGCGACGTGGATTCCGAGGCGCTGCCAGAGCGCCTGCGAACTTTCCCGCTCAGCCTGTGAATTGCCGCCTCGGGCCCCAGAATCGAGAAGATCGAATCGAGCAGGCTCAAATCCACCACCTGGCCCGCCCCGCCATTGACCTCGGTGTCGCGCACCGCGATCACCACAGCCATCGCGCCGTAGAGGCCCGCGATCATATCTGCCAGCGCAAGCGGCGGCAGCACCGGCTCGCGGTCGGGGAAGCCATTGCGCGAAGCAAAACCCGACATCGCCTCGACCAACGTGCCAAAGCCGGGTCGGTGATTGTAGGGACCAGTCTGGCCGAATCCCGAAACGCGCACCAGGACGAGCTTGGGATTGCGCGCCAAAAGCCTCTGCGGGCCAACGCCGAGCCGCTCCAGATACTGAAAACGAAAACTCTCCACCATCACGTCGAAATGCTCGACCAGATCGAGAATTATCGCTGCCGCCTCGGGTGCCTTCAGGTCGAGCGTAATGCTCTTCTTGTTGCGCGCGTACACCTTCCAATGCACGCTCATGCCCTGTTCGCGCCAGTCGCGCAGAGTGTCGCCGTGTCCGGGAGCTTCGACTTTGACTACCTCGGCGCCGAAATCGGCGAGCTGCAAGGTAAGCATGTTACCCGCTACGAGGCGCGAAAAATCCAGCACCCGGACGCCATGCAGCGGCCCATCGCGAGCAGGATCGAACCGGACTTTCGGTAGCGGCATGCCATGCTCCCTTTTGATCTTTTCTGAAGACTGGCCCGATGTTATAGGAATTTCGTCTGAAAATCGGTCCACATTATCAATCCGGATTCGTCGCAGCGAGGATTTGGCCTCTACCCGGCGGATTGCTTTCAATGCGCCGCTTTTCCGAGGCAGCATTTCTTGTATTTCTTGCCGCTGCCGCAGGGACAAGGATCGTTCCGGCCTGCCTGGGGCGAGGCGCCGCCACTCTCGGTCGCCAGCAAACGCATGATCTGCTCCATCGACTCGCCTGAACGCCGCAGCCACGCCATTCTCTGCATAGTTGGGCGGCTGTGGGTAAAAAAAAGCTTGTATCCGGCGCACAGATAGCTCAAGCCCTCCTCGCCGTCCGGCGTTTGGGCGAAGCGGTCTTTCGGACAACCGCCGTTGCACGAGGACAGCACGTCGCATTGCCGGCAGTGCCGCGGCAGGCGGTCGCGCTTATTGCGCCCGAACTCGAGTAATGCCGGGCTTTCCAGAAGCTCGGCCAACGGCGTATCGCGCACATTCCCCAAGCGGTGCTCCACGTCGACGAAATGGTCGCAAGTATAGAAATCGCCGTTATGTTCGAGGACGACGATGTTGCCGCATTCCTCGGCGAACACGCAAAGCGCGTGATTCAAGCCCAAATGCGGTCTCATCGCTTCGTCGAAGTTTTGCACCGCAATGCGGCCGACATCATGGCGGACCCACTCGTCGAAAATCGTGCATAGGAATGCACCGTAAGCATCTGCCGGAACCGTTTCCTCACTCGTTCCATGGCTTCCTTGCCGAACCACGAGCGGCAGGAACTGCATGGATTTGACTCCGATCTCCTTGAAATAACGGTAGACCGTCGCCGCTTGTCTGACGTTTTGCCGATGCACGACGCAAAGTACGTCGAAATTGACCCGATGCTGCTGCAATAGCCTGTACGCCTGCAGCACCTGCTTGTGTGTTGGCTTGCCGCCTTTGCTGACGCGGTAGGAGTCGTGCAGTTCCTTTGGCCCGTCCATGCTGAAGCCGACGTAGAACCCCTCGGCCGCGAATAAACGGGCCCACGCCTCGTCCAAGAGCGTGCCGTTGGTCTGAATACCGTTCAGAATCTCGCGCCCGGGCGGGCAATGCTTGCGCTGGAGTTCGAGGATCTTGCGAAAGTAATCCAGCCCGAGGATAGTAGGCTCGCCGCCGTGCCATGAAAACAGGATCGCTTCCTTAGGACTGGCCTCGATATGCTGGACGATGTAGCGCTCCAGCAGATCGTCGTCCATGCGTAACGCGCGGGCGTGGGGATAGAGATCCCTTTTCTGCAGGTAATAGCAATAGCGGCAGTCGAGGTTGCAGACCGCCCCTATCGGCTTCACCATGACCTGGAATTCGCGGGACGCGGTCGCCATCAGATGGTCCATTCTCCAGAGAGCAGGCGCGGGCCCAAGTCTCGCACTATGCGAAAGGTGAGGCCCCATAACCGGTACTCCCCCACCCGGTAATAAGGCACAAGCCGAGGATCAGGCGCGCCGGTTGCCGCATCCGCGTCTTCGTCGGGAACTTCGGCGTCCATCAACCCCGCCAAGGACACATCCATGATCTCGGCGACTTCGCGCTCGTTCTTCCGCCATTGCACGGGCTGAATCACGCGGCCGATAAAAGGATAGACGCGAAAGCCAGAGCTTCGCGTCTGGGTGGGTGGCAGGTGGGCCAGAATTTCGATTCGGCTCGCCGGGATGCCGACTTCTTCCCACGCTTCCCTCAGCGCAGTATCCAGCATGGAGCTGTCGTTCGCGTCGTGCTTGCCGCCGGGAAATGCGAGGTGCCCGCTGTGAGAACCGCCGCTGGTGCGGCGGATAAGTACCAAGCGCAATTCGCCTTCGGCGTTGCGATAGACAGGAATCAGGACACTTGCCTCTACCAAGGGCTTATCCGCCGATTTCACAGCAGCCACCGTAACGCGATCGCAATTCGGGTTCGGATCGCAGTGCGGAATTCAACGAAGCGCTCATCGGCGTAAGGCAGCGCAGAGCACGTATCATGCGCCGGCCAAACGGTAGACCCGCTCGGCGGTGCCGCTGTAGAGCATGTGCTTCTCGGCGGCAGAAGCGCCAGCTGTAATGCGCTTGAACGCGTTCCACAACGTTGCATAGCCCACGCCCATCTTTTCCACGGGGAAGTTGCTTTCGAACATGCAGCGATCCGCGCCAAACAGGTCGATGCAAGTCTGGATGTAAGGACGCCAGTGCGCGGCAAGCTCGGTCGAGGACGGAGGACGCTCCACGGCGAGATAGTTGAACGTGGCCAGCCGCATCAGCATTCCGCCAAGCTTCACCGATACGTTTGGATGCCGCGCCAGCTCGGTCATCGACGCCTTCCAGGACGAAAATACTTCATCGCGCTTTCCTGTGTACGGACCATAGCCGAGCGGGCCGCCCACATGCCCCAGTATCGTATTCAGGTCCGGAAAAGTTCTTGCCAAGTCGATCACATCGGACAACTGCGTGTGAAACACCCACGCGTCGAAGGACAGACCGAGCCGAGCCAAGCACGCTATGCCGGCGCGTACATCGGGATCGCGCAGCCGCAATGGTCCGGTGACACCATGACCGTTGCCGATGACATCGCTCGCGTCCCAATTGGCGGAAAAACGCACGCCGCGAAACCGGCCGCCCCCCGCCGCAATGTGCGCCTCGAGAATCGGCGTGACTCTGTCGCCCAAGCCAAGGTCTGCGTATCCCACGATGCCAGCCGCGACGCGTGTGAGCCCATAGATGCCGCTCTCGCTCATGGCGGCCATGCCGGCAACGAACTCGGTCTGGCCGACGGGCCGCATTTCGATGGGGCCGTTATTTCGATACATCGTATTGCATTCGGCAAACACCGTGGCGACCAGCTTGTGCCCACTGCCGGCGTCGACGAGGAATTCCTCGAGCAAGTAACGATTGTCAGGCCGATGCCACAGATGATGATGCGTATCGATGATCGGCAATTCAGGCTCCAGGATCGGCTCCTGTGGCGCCTTGCCAAGCCATTCCTTATCCGGCGGAAAAATTCGACCGAACTGCGGCGGCGTGTTCGAGCGATTTTCTGTGGGCGTAGACACTATTTCTCCTTCGCAACTAGCCTGCCGCAGCTATTTCTTTGCGAGCTCGCGCTTCTGCGTGAGCGCCAGGTCGCGTAGCGACGGAAGTTTCGCGATCGACCAAAGCTGCGCGAATAGCTGTGCGGCGTGGTCGCGATCGAGACTTCGGGTCGCACAATCGAGGAACTTTTCCTCAAGCTCTTCCCGCGTGAGCTGCCGCTGCCAACTGCCCTTGGCAAAAGCGACCGGCTCCTGCTCGATCACCTCGCCGTTAGTCAGCATAACGCTGACGCGATCATCGGGCGCCAACCCCGGAAATTCCGCCATCGACTCGTCGGTGACCGTGCAACTCACCTTGGCGAAATTTGCCGCAACGTCGGGCCTGCGCACGAAGGCATCGGTGAGTTCGGACAGCCCCACCCGGCGCGCGACCAGAGCCGAGGATAGCGCGAACTCCATGCTGAATTTGGCTTCGAGACCGGTCTTCGGGCTGCTGTTGCGTAGCATCAGCTTCTGCGTGCGACCGGTGCGAACGCGAATCTCTTTCACCGCGGCCGGCTTCAGATCGTGCCCGCGCACGAGATCGATCATGGCGTCGATCGAGCGGTGCGTCGCGTAGCAGGTCGGATAGCGCTTTACGTTGATGCCAGAGTCTAGAAGACGCCAGTGAACCCCGAGCGTAATGTCATCAGCCCCAAGGCGCGGGCTGGAGGACGGCGAGTGCGCCAACATAAAGCCCGTCCGGTGTTCGAGCACATCGGTCGAGCCGGTGAAGCCCTGCTTGGCCAGGCGTGCGGCGAGCGCGCCCGATTGCGCCGCGCGACCCGCGTGGTACGACTTCGTCATGGTGCCGAAATTTGCTACCAGGCCCGACGCCATGGACGCGCCGATGGCGATTGCATGCGCCGTCTTTTCCGCGTCGAGGCCTTGCAGACGTGCGCAGGCCGCGGACGCCGCAATCGTGCCAAGCACGGCCGTCGGATGAAAGCCGCGCTCGTGAAGTAGCCCCGGCTCCAGCGCTTCGAGCAGGGCCCAGATCTCGTACCCCGCCACGTATGCGGCGACGACATCCGCGCCGCTTCTGCCGAGCGCCCAACCTTCGGCGAGAACCGCGGGCACGAGCGCCGCGCTCGGATGCCCGGCGAGCGCGACGTCATCGTAATCGAGGACGTGTGCTGCGACTCCATTCACCAGTGCGGCATCCGGCGCGCAAAGCCGACGTCCCCCTGGAACCGCGGGCACTGCGTCCTTGCCGGTGTAGTCCGGCACCATCGATGCCACGATGCGCACGGCCTCCTCGCTCGCACCGGCGATCATGACGCCGACGCAATCGGCGATGCCTACCCGCGCGGCCTCGACGCAACGCTCGGGAATCGCTGAAAACCTAATTGCGGACGCAAAGTCCGCCGCCTTCTTCGTAAGTTCAAGCATGGGCACCCTTTCAGATTATTTTGATTTAAGAATGGCAAAATTCAGTTACATCTCGTGCTGGCAAATATTGAGATCAGATTGAGTGCGATCGGCGCGCTCCGACAGGAGCGGAACTCGTCGCTGTGCCCCAGTTCTACGACCGTAATCCCATCGAGGGGCTTCATCCCTTGCGCATTCTTTCGCATCCCTCCAACATCGCATCGAGCCGATCCGGACTGTCAAATATACGTATCATCAAATACATCGGCGTATGACCTACCCAGCGCGTCTTGCGCTACCAGCACATCGGCCTTGACGCAATTTGCCGCGGCGTCAAACAGGGCGAAGACGATGACGGTTGCCAGATCCTCCGGGGTACCCCAGCGCATTTCCGATCGCCTGGCTGCTGGGCCATGCGTGAGGCACCTATTCGGCTTCCGCACTTGCGCGGGTGCTTTGCGAACGCGCGCTCCGGCTTGGCGAAGCGTAGGCGTAGACTGATTGCTGCCTCGCGATAACGCTAGCATGGTATTTCAGCGCGTGTCAATGAAACGTTCCACGGCACGCCGGTGCGCTCGCGTTGTGCGCGTATATCAATGTAGCATAGCCCCTCTGGAATAACATTTTCATGAAAGGATAAATCCATGGATCTGCCGAACTACGCCACGCTCAAGACCGAAATGGTCGAGGCGCACATTTTGCTGGTCACGCTTAACCGGCTGGAGGTGGGCAATGCCATCAATACGCAAATGGGCAGGGACCTCCTGCATCTGTGGACCGGGTTGACGGAGGATGCAGGCGACGTGCGCTGTGTAGTACTGACCGGAGCAGGCGACAGGATTTTTTGCTCTGGCGGCGACCTGAAGGAGCGTAACGGCATGACCAAGGAACAGTGGGTGCGCCAGCACGAACTGTTCGAGCGCCAGTACTGGACGCAGGTCGATCTGCCCCTGCCGGTGATTGCCGCCGTGAACGGCCATGCCTATGCGGGCGGGCTGGAGACGGCACTGTCCTGCGATTTCATCTATGCGGCAAAAGGAGCGCGCTTTGCGCTTACCGAAGTCACGCTCGGCATCATGCCCGGTGCGGGTGGGACGCAGAACCTGCCGCGCGCCCTGGGCGAGCGCCGCGCCAAGGAAATCATCATGACGGGACGCCCGTTCAGCGCGCAACAGGCGTACGAGTGGGGCCTCGTAAATGAACTGTGCGAGCCGCAGGATCTGCTGCCGCGCGTGCTCGAGACCGCGCGCATCATTGCGGGCAATGCGCCCCTGTCGGTGCGCCAAGTGAAGAAGTCGGTGCGTTTCGGCATGCAGATGGAGCTGAAGACGGCATACCGTTTCGAGGTCGAGGCTTACAACCACCTGGTCGAGACCGAGGACCGCTACGAAGGCGTGCGCGCCTTCAATGAAAAGCGCAAGCCCCAGTTCAAAGGCCGCTGAGGCGGCCTGCCCCGGGCGGGGATAGGAGTGTTTCGGTTTTGACTTGTCTCCCGATTTTGGGAATTTGCAGCCTCGCACATTTCCAAGATCGGGAGAAAATCGAATGCCCGAATGCAGCACCCCATTTTGGACCAGGGGCGTCGCGTTCAGGCTTGACGCATCTTCTCGAAACCGCGCTCGAGATCCGCTATCAGATCATCGGGGTCTTCCAATCCGACATGAAGACGCAGCAGCGGTCCGCCGGGGTTCCACTTGGTCGCGGTGCGATATTTTCCCGGATTCGCACGGATTGCGAGACTTTCGAAACCACCCCAGCTGGAACCGATTCCGAACAACTCAAGCGAGTTGATCAAAGTGTCGACGGCCTCGTCGCTTGCAGCCATTAGAACCACCCCGAACAGCGACGCAGCACCGCTGAAATCTCGCTTCCAGATCGCGTGGCCCGGATCGCCTTCGAGCGCCGGGTAAATCACGCGCGCCACCTCTGGCCGCGCCTGCAGCCAGCGCGCTATCTTGAGGGCGCTCTCTTGCTGGTGCCGCATGCGCACGCCGATGGTGCGCAATCCGCGCAACGCGAGATAGCAGTCATCCGGACTCACGCAGTAACCGTAGTCGGCAACGGCGCGGCGTACCTTGAGCCAGAACTCTTCGTTGGTGACGATGATGCCCATCATCACATCGGCATGGCCGGCGATGTATTTGGTGGCGGCGTGGATCGATATGTCGACGCCGTGCTCGAAAGAGCGGAAAAAATACGGCGTACCCCAGGTGGTGTCGGCGAGGACCGGAATGCCTTGCGCATGCGCCGCTGCCGCGATCGCGGGCAGATCCTGCATCTCGAAGGTCAGCGACCCGGGTGTTTCGCAGAAGATCGCCGTCGTATTGGGACGGATCAGCGCGGCGATATCCGAACCGATCAAGGGATCATAGTATTCGGTTTCGACTCCAAGCGCCCGCAAGCGCTTGTCGCAGAAATTCCGCGTCGGTTGATAGACCGAGTCTGAAACGAGGATGTGGGCTCCGTTTTTCGCGAAGGCGGCGAGTGCGGCGACGATCGCGGCCAAACCCGAGGGCAGTGCAACCGCCGCGTGCCCGCCTTCGAGCCGCGCGACGGCTTCCTCGAGCGCGAACGTGGTAGGCGTGCCGTGAATGCCGTAACGCATCACCTTGTAATCGTCGGGGTTGCGCACTTCGTAGGATTCGACGTCCGAGAACAACACCGTCGAAGCCCGAAATACCGGCGTATTGACGACGCCTTCGAACCGCTCGGGGTCACGCCCGGCGTGCGAGACTATAGTGTCGCGCCTGAATTGTTTCTTGGTGGTCATGGTTCGAGTTCCATAAATCAGTCCCGCAGCATCCAGGATTGGAGGTTGCCAAGGATTTTGGAGCCGATGGCGATCATTATCAAGCGGGAATCTCGCGTTACGTTCTTTGGAACACGCGCGCATTCGGTCCGCGCCGGCCCCATGCGCCGTCGAACCTGAATCCCCGAAACTGTTCGAGTATACGCTGCATCGTCGCAGGCGCGACACCGGCCGGCGCTTGATCGGAGGGCAAAATACCGACATACTGCGCCACAGGGAGCAGTTGAATCATCACTCGGAGAGGCGTGCTTATTGGCCGCCTCGGCGCACCGATGCAAGCGCAGGAGGCAGCAAATGCGTTTATCGTTACGATTCATCATCCCTCTCGCGATCGTCTTGGCGGGATTTGCCTACGCCGTAGTGCCCCTCGTCGATCAGCTCACGTTCAAATGGTTCGTGCGCGACCTCGACATGCGCAGTGCGCTGATTGCCAATACGATCCAGGATCCGCTGCACGCGCTGGTGCGCGATGGATCAAGGAACCAGGTTACGCGCTTCTTCGACCGGATCATGCAGGATGAGCGGTTGTTCGCGATCGGATTCTGTAACCCGCAATACGACCTCCTCTACAAGACGCGGACCTTCCCCGGCACACTCAAGTGCCGCGACGCGGCGAGCGACGCACGGTTCCCGAGTCACGTCATCGAACCGGAACGCGGCCCGCTGCACGTTGCGGCCGAGCGCATCGAAGCCGACGGCCAATTCGACGGCTGGCTGGTGCTGGTCCACGACATGAGTTTCGTGCAGCGGCGCAGCGAGGACACGAAGAAATACGTCTATTATCTGTTCGTCGGCCTGGCCACCATCATCTCGCTCGTGACCGTGGTGATCGCACAGCTCAGCTGGCGCGGCTGGATGGCGGGCCTGCGCGCGATCATCAGCGGCGAAGGACTGCTGCGCTCGCCCGAAGTTCAGCACGCGCCGGAGCTGCGGCCGATCGCACGCGATCTGCAAACCCTGATTCGCGACCTGGATTCCGAGCGGCGCGCGCGGGACGAAAGCCAGATGAGTTGGACGCCCGAAACGCTGCGCGCCATCCTGCACGACGACCTGAGGGGAGAAGAGATCCTCATCGTCTCCAACCGCGAGCCCTACCTCCACAATCGAAGAAATGACCGCATCGAGATTCAGCGCCCCGCAAGCGGGCTGGTGACGGCGCTCGAGCCGGTGATGCGCGCCTGCTCCGGGACCTGGATCGCCCATGGCAGCGGTTCGGCCGACCGCGAATCCGTCGACGCGGACGACCACGTATCCGTGCCGCCGGATAATCCGGCGTACCGCATCCGCCGCGTATGGCTCACCAAGGAACAGGAGGCCGGCTACTACTACGGCTTTTCGAACGAAGGCTTGTGGCCGCTTTGCCATATCGCGCACACGCGCCCGATATTTCGCGGCGCCGACTGGGAACAGTACGGCCAGGTCAACCGCAAGTTCGCCGACGCCGTGGCGCAGGAGGCGAAAACCAGGGATCCGATCATCCTCGTCCAGGACTACCACCTCGCGCTGCTGCCGCGACTGATCCGCGAGCGCCTGCCGAACGCGTCCATCATTACCTTCTGGCACATCCCGTGGCCGAACCCCGAAACCTTCGGCATCTGCCCTTGGCGCGAAGAGCTGCTCGAGGGCATGCTCGGATCGAGCATTCTCGGATTCCACACGCAATCGCATTGCAACAACTTTCTCGATACCGTCGATCGCTTCCTCGAAGCGCGCGTCGACCGAGAGACGTTTACCGTCTCCTACGGCGGCATACAAACGGCGGTGCACCGCTATCCCATTTCCATCGAATGGCCGCCCGAACCTTTGGCGGCGCAGCAGCCTGTGGCGCAATGCCGCACCGAGGTGCGCAATGCGCTTGGCGTGCCGCCTGAGACGCTGCTCGGGGTCGGCGTCGACCGGCTCGACTATACCAAGGGCATACTCGAGCGCTTCCAGGCAGTCGAGCGGCTGCTCGAGCGCCGGCCGCAATGGATCGGCAAGTTCGTTCTGGTGCAGATCGCGGCGCCCTCGCGTTCGAGCATCGACGAATACCAACACACCGAATCGCGGGTGCGCGCGCTTGCGCGGCGCATCAACAACCGCTACGCGAGCGCTGGCTGGGAGCCGATCCACCTCAGAATCGAGCACCACGAGCCGCACGCGATCTATGCGTATTACCGCGCTGCGGACGTCTGCGTCGTAACCAGCCTACACGACGGCATGAATCTCGTCGCCAAGGAATTTGTCGCCGCACGCGACGACGAGCGCGGCGTGTTGGTCCTCAGCCAATTCGCCGGCGCATCGCGCGAACTCGCTGAAGCGCTCATCATCAACCCGTACAACGTCGATGAATGCGCCGATGCCCTGCATCTGGCGCTCACCATGCCGGTCACGGAACAACGCGAGCGCATGCGTAGCATGCGTTCCATGATCCAGGAATTCAACGTCTACCGCTGGGCCGGCCGGATGCTGCTCGACGCGGCACGCATGCGCTGGCGCGGGCGGCTGATCGCCCGCTCGCGCAAGCTGGTCCCGATGCGCGTGGTGAAGCAATGATGCTCGAGCCCGAACCGATAATGCGAGCGGACACAGCTTCGGAGCCGGATCGCGCGGATGAACACCCGGCCGCAGGCGAACGGCGCGCGTTGCAGCAGCGGGAGGCGGGCGAGTCGGTCATCGACGCCGTTCCTGCGCTCTGCGCCGACTGGGCATTCTTCCTCGACATCGACGGCACGCTCCTCGACATCGCGCGCCACCCGCAGGAAGTCAGAGTCGATTGCGAGCTGCGCTCGCTGCTCTTGCGGCTTGCGGCGGCGAGCGCCGACGCGGTGGCGCTCATCAGCGGCCGCTCGATTGCAGACATCGATCGCCTGTTCGCGCCGCTGCGATTTGCGGCCGCCGGCCAACATGGCGCGGAACGCCGCGACTACCGCGGCCAGACTCACCGCAGTGCTGTACCAGACGCCCGCCTGTCCGAGGCGCGCGCGCGCCTGCACGAGCTGGCGGCAAGCATCCCGGGGCTGGTGCTGGAGGACAAGGGCTTCAATCTCGCGCTGCACTATCGCATGGCGCCGCAACACGGCGCGCACCTGCGGCGGACGCTGCGGGAAATCGTCGCCACGCTGGGCGATGAGTTCGATCTGCAGGAGGGCAAGATGGTGCTCGAGATCAAGCCGAGCGGGCGTAACAAAGGCGCGGTGATCGCGGAGTTCATGCAGGAAGAACCTTTCCGCGGCAAAACCCCGGTGTTTCTGGGGGATGATCTCACGGATGAATTCGGCTTCGAGCTGGTCAACCGCCTGGGCGGCCATTCGTTCAAGATCGGCGCCGGAGCCTCGTCTGCAACCTGGCGGCTCGCGGACGCGGCGGCGGTGCGCGCGTGGCTGAACGGTTATTGCGCCCGCTTCGCGCCCGGATAGGCGAGCCATGCACAGTCTCGACCTCGCACTGATCGGCAACTCTAGCGTCGGCGCGCTCGTCAATGCCAACGCCGAGATCGTTTGGGCCTGCCTGCCGCGCTTCGACAGCGATGCCGTATTCTGCTCGCTGCTGCGCGAACACGACGCCAAGGACGCTTTCGGGTTTCTCGCCGTGGACCTCTTTGGGCTCGCGCGCTCGGAGCAACACTACCTAGCCAATACGCCCATATTGATCACCAGATTGCACGACCAGGAAGGCGGGGCCATCGAGATCACGGATTTCGCACCGCGCTTTCAGCAGTACGGGCGCATGTTCTGTCCGATGATGTTCCTCAGGCGGATACGGCGCCTCGCCGGAAGCCCGCGCATTTGCCTGCGCATCCGCCCCGCATATGACTATGGCAGGCGCCGCCCGAGCGTGACCTACGGCAGCAACCATATCCGCTATGTCGCGGCGGACTTTGTGCTGCGCGTCACCGCCGATTGCTCGATCACCGCCATCGTCGAGGAAATCCCGTTCGTGCTGCAGGACACCGTCTGGCTCGCGCTCGGGCCGGACGAGACGCTGCAGAACGCGGTCGCCGAGATCGGCCGGCGCTTCTACGATGAAACCGCGGCTTACTGGCGCGACTGGGTGCGCTACCTCGGCATACCCTTCGAGTGGCAAGACGAGGTGGTGCGCGCGGCGATCACCCTGCAACTCAACGCGTATGACGACACCGGGGCGATAGTCGCGGCGCTTACGACATCGATTCCGGAAGCCCGAGATAGCCGTCGCAACTGGGATTACCGCTACTGCTGGCTGCGCGACGCGCACTTCGTCGTCAACGCGCTCAACCGGCTGAACACCACCAAGACCATGGAGCGCTATCTCGCCTACATCATCAACGTCGCCTCGGCCGTCGACGGCGGGCCTCTGCAACCGGTCTATGGCATCAACGGCCAGGCGCGTATCGAGGAGCGCGAGGTCAGGTCCCTGCCCGGCTATCGGCATATGGGGCCGGTGCGCGTCGGAAACCGGGCCTACCTGCAGGTGCAAAACGACGTCTATGGTTCGGCCGTGCTTGCCGCCACGCACGTGTTCTTCGACCGCCGCCTCACCAACCCTGGAGATGAAATTCTATTCCGGCATCTCGAAGCGCTTGGAGAAAAGGCGGCGCAGGTGCACGATCAACCCGACGCGGGCCTATGGGAGTTGCGCGGCACAATCAAGGTGCATACGTTTTCGAGCGTCATGTGCTGGGTAGCGTGCGATCGCCTGGCGAAAATCGCAACGCGCCTGGGCCTACCCGAGCGCGCGCGCTACTGGCGCGGCCGAGCCGACGCCATTCACCGGATGATCTGCGAGCGCGCATGGAGTGAGCGACACGGAAGCTTCGTCGCGACATTTGGCGGCGAGGGTCTCGACGCAAGCCTGCTCCTGCTGCATGAACTGGGCTTCCTGCGCGCGGACGATCCGCGCTTTGCGGGCACGGTGAATGCGGTCGAGCGCGAGTTGCGCCGCGGCAGCTTCGTCTTCCGCTACGCGGAGGCTGACGATTTCGGCGTCCCGAGCAACGCGTTCGTCGTGTGTACCTTCTGGTTTATCGACGCGCTAGCTGCAATCGGGCGGCAGGAGGAAGCAAGAGTGCTGTTCGAGAACCTGCTCGCCTGCCGCAACCGGCATGGGCTGCTCGCCGAACATATCGATCCGGCAACGCGGGAACTGTGGGGCAATTTCCCGCAGACCTATAGCATGGTCGGCTTGATCAATTCCGCCATGCGTTTGAGCATCCCCTGGTACCAGGCATTCTGACCGGCGCCAGGCAGGCTGTTCCATGGCAAGACATTCATGAAGACGATCAGCCGAGGAAATTACTAGAAGCGCAACCTTGAGCTCATGCAGTTTAGGCGCTCGTGTAGAATATTTTCTTGATAATCACTGTCCGGAGAACTGCGATGCAAGCCAATGATGCCACCAAACATGACCGCCGCGGATTCCTCCTGATCTCTGGAGCTGCCGCGACCGCCCTCGCCTTGAGTGGTCTGCCGTTCGCAGCCAGCGCCCAGGGCGATGCGACCAGGAAATTTAAAATCGGGATAATCGGTTCCGGCAGAATCGGCAGCACACTCGGCGGGCTGTGGGTGAAGACCGGCCATGAGGTGATGTTCTCATCGCTTGATCTCGAACACGATAAAGCGCTCGCAGCAAGCCTCGGGGCCAAAGCGCGTGCCGGAACGCCGCGCGAGGCGGCCGCATTCGGCGAGGTGCTGCTGATGGCGGTGCCCTATAGCGCGCTGCCGCAGCTCGGGCGCGATCTGGCGGGCTTGATCAAAGGCAAAGTGGTGCTCGATGCCTGCAACCCCATCGTTGCGCGGGACGGCGAAATTGCGACCTGGGCCCGGGAAAAAAGTGCAGGTCTCGCCTCGGCCGAGTTGCTGCCGGGGGCACGACTCGTCCGTGCGTTCAATGCGATCGGTTACGCCAGGATGGCTGAGGCCGGGAAGCGCCAGGGCGAGCGTACCGGAATGCCGATGGCGGGCGACGATGCGAACGCCATAGCGGTGGCATCGAGGCTGGTGCGCGATATCGGCTTTGAACCGGTCGTAATCGGAACGCTCGCTAAAGGCAAGCATTTGATCCCGGGAACCCCGCTTGCGGGTGAGCACAGCCCGGCGCAGATCCGGCAGATCGCCGCCACCCTCAACTGAATCGATATGGCCTAGTCAAAACTGGGGCAGCCGGCGCGAGATCGGCGCCCCATGGAACGGGAGGTACCTACGTTGTTCGCTACCTGCGTATGCGGGATTGTGCGTTATCGGTCGTCGCGTTGGCAATGAACCCCACAGCAAGGCTTGCCGCCGTAATTGCCGGGGCCGCCGAATCCGCAAGATTCCGATACTTCGCCGCGTTCGGTCTTGTCGTCGTTGTTCTTTGGGGGGCCATCGCGTATGCCCTGAACTCCCAGCAGCGCGAGGGTATCGATCGGGCAACGGTAGCGGGGCTCAACCTTGCGCGCAGCCTCGCCAAGCACGAGGAGGCATCGATTCGTGCAATCGACGGCGCACTGCAAAACCTGCGCGATGAATGGGTCAGGAATCCCGCGGCGTTCGCTCGCGAGGCGAACCTCCAGCGCGCGATGCTCGCGGACGAACAAACCATACAGATAAGTGTAGCCGATGCGAGCGGCCGCCTGACCTACAGCCGCATACCGGCATATCTGGGGATAGACCACTCGGAACGGCTCTACTTCAAGGTCCTCAAGGAGCGCAATAGCGACGAGTTATATATCAGCAAGCCCGTGCTAGGCCGGATATCCGGACAATGGACTATTCTGTTTGCGCGCCGCATTCTTGACGACCGCAACCGATTCGCGGGCGCCATATTGATTTCGATCCCCTCCCCCCAGTTGCAGCACGTCTACAACGACATCGAACTCGGCGCGGGAGGGTCGGTCACACTCGTGCGCTCGGACGGACAGATTTTGGCTCACTCGTATGACCTCCCCCGGATGATCAATCTTTCCCTCGCCGATTCCCCGGCGCTAAGGCCCGGCAACTCGGATTCTGGCAACTACGCCCGCCCCGCAAAGTATTCGCGCGGTGATCGCATCTACGCGTTTCACAAAGTGAAACACTATCCCCTCACCGTGATAGTCGGGCAATACGCGAACACGGTGCTGGCCCCCTATTTCGTCCAGCGCAGAATCTATACGGTCTTTGGCGCTGCGGCTACGGCAGTGCTATTGGCACTCACCTTGCTGCTGATATCCCGCAGCAGCGAAAGGAAGGGCGTGGACCGCTCCCGCGCTCAGCTTGCGGCGATCGTACAAGGATCAAGCGACGCCATCATGAGCGTCAGTCTCGATGGCGAGATCGAGACATGGAATGGCGGCTGCGAACGACTTTACGGCTACCGCGCAGCCGAGGTAGTCGGCCGTCAGGCGCACGAGATTCTTAAGATCCCGCAGGACCAGATGGCGGAACTGCGCGAGGCGCGCAAGCGCATTGCTCGAGGCGAGTCGGTGCCGCCTATTGATAGGGTGCGCGTCGTCAAAGGCGGGCGCCGCATAGAGGTTTCGATCGGCAGGTTCCCGATCAAAGACAAGAACGGCAAAGTTCGCGGCAACTCGGCGATCGTGCGTGACATTACCGAGCGCAAGCGAATGGAACAGGCCCTGCAGACGAACGAGCGGCGCTTGCGTGCGCTGTTGGATTCCTTACCCATCGGAGTGGTCCGTATCGATAAGAGCGAGCATGTCATCTTTGCCAATCGCACCTCGCAAGAAATATACGGCGATCCCTCCGGGCCCGTTCCGCCGACCCTGCTCCAATTTCTCGGAGAGGAAATCTATGCTATCGCCAATCCCCACTTCAAGCGGGCCTTGGCTGGCGAGGAAGTTCGATACGAACGAACGTTCTGTGACAAGGACGGACTGACCCGGACGCGGTCGGTGCGCTATGCCCCCGACCGCGATGCCGGCGGCGAGATCGTCGGGGCCTTCGCGATGAGAGAGGACATCACCGATCGCAAACGCGCGGAGGAAGAGATCCGCCGGATCAACCAGGATCTGGAGCGGCGCGTGCACGAGCGCACGATTGAACTGCGCGGCACGATTGATGCACTGCGGACGGAAGTCGAGAGACGTGCGCGCGCGGAGGTGTCGGCGTTGACGCTCGCGCAACGCGTGAAGGCCATGGCGCGCCGCCTTGGGGAAGCGCAGGAGACCGAGCGGCGGCGTATGGCGGCGGAAGTCCACGACGGGGTGTGCTCGAACCTGGCTGCCATCGGACTCAACCTGGCACTGCTCGAAAGGCAATTGGCCAATGCCGATGCCGCTGGAATGAAAGTGCGATTGACCGATCTCATCGCCCAGGTCGATTACGCTCAGGCGACTGCAAAAAACATCGCTGTCGACTTGCGTCCATTGCTCGAGAACGGCAGAGATCTGTATTCCGCACTGGCGGATTATGGGCAAAAGTTCCAACGCAGCACTGGCATCGCGGTGGAGATCAAAGGATCTGGAGCCGAAAGGCAATTAGGAGCAACGCAGAACATAGCGCTGTTTCGCATCGCGCAGGAAGCGCTCACGAATTGCGCCAAGCATGCACAGGCGCAAGCCGTTGTCGTTGAGCTGGGAATTGGCGCCACTCATACCCAATTGAGCATATCTGACAACGGCGTAGGATTCGACCCCGGCGGCATCAATCAAATGAGCCGCGGCTTGGGACTGCTATCGATGCAGGAAAGATCCGACGCCATCGGCGGAACATGGCATGTCGAATCTGCTCCCGGAATTGGAACGCGTATAAGCGTAAGAGTCGAGTCCGGGCGTTCTGCCTAGACGACGGATCCATCGGATCAACGTGCCCTAACCTGGCAGGCCCCCGAGCTGGAATCCGCGCCGGCTGGCCTCCATGACGGCCTGGGCGCGATTGGACACGTTAAGCGTGCGAAAGATCGCGTTGATGTGCGCCTTCACCGTGCCGTTCGCGAGTCCCAGTTCGCGGCAGATCTGTTTATTGGACATGCCTCGCAACAGGCAACGCAGCACATCGATTTGCCGCGGCGAAAGCGCAACGGCGACCGGCCGTCGCTGCTCCGGGATCGTCGTCGCCGGGGCATCTACTGCCTGTTCTACCAATCGCCTGCCAACGATCGCAATCGGCAATGCGATGTTTCCCTCCAACGCGTGCTCGAGGTACTGTGTCAGCAACTTGACCGGCGAGGACTTGCAGATATATCCGGTCGCGCCGCGATCGAGCGCATTCATCACCGTAGCGCGGGATTCGTCCGAGGACAGCATTACGATTGGAAGGGTGGGATAGGCGAGCTTTAGCTCTGAGAGCAAGTCGAGCCCGTTCATGCCGGGCATACGCACATCGAGCAAGACGAGATCGATATCCGGGTGTTGCTTGAGCAGAGCAAGCGCCTCGGCGCTGTTTCCCGCCTCGACGACCTCGATGTCCTTATTTATGCCGCGAGCGATAGAAGCTACCGCCGATCGGACGAACGGATGATCATCGCAGATCAAAAGCTTGGCGCATTGCATTTACGGTCGACCCAAGATGATTACACGCAATAACTCAGTCGCAGTCGGTGCTGGAGGATGGATACAGGCTATGCTAGCTTTTCTCGTGCTGGCCTGGCGCCCGGATGGTCTAGGTCAAACGGCCTAGACCCATTTTCCGTTGCAGCAACGGCTAGCGCTCGTCAGATGATGGACTCATCCTATCATCGAGTCCCGCGCAGCGGCACAAATGGCACTTTATGCGTCGATGGGGATTCGAAAGACGAGCCCATTGCCGAAGTAGGTTCCGCCAACTTGCCCCATCATGGCTGCGCACGCCCCGGGTAAGGCAAGTTCAACGAAACAGAAATACGAGGCGTTTTTCTTATCATGGATGACACGGCAACCCCGCATGCCGCCGAACGGCAGGCACATCGTTTCTATCGCTTGCTGCAGTTCCTGCTCATTCAATATGCCTGCCAGCTTCGTCAAGTACTCTTGGTTCATCTCCCGGGATTCCATGTATTGAAAATAACGGCTATCGATAGCCGCCTGATAGTAATCTGCACATGATTCATGGTCATTAGACGCAATAGCCTAGGCCCTACCGACCACGCCGCAGTACTTGCGCATTGCTGTGCGCGGCTAGCGACGATGGCCTCGGCTTTCCTAACGGCGACGCCACGCATCGAAACCGCGGCGGACACGAAGCTGTTGCGCGAGAAGATGCGCTGAAGAAAGATGATGCGCGGGCTCCAGTCTTGGGTTTGCTCGCTCAGCAACAGATGACGCAGACCGGGCCCACGGCTCGCCGTCGCCGGGCTGATTCCGGGGCTTGCCTCAGACACCTGCTACGCAAATCCGCCCTGGTGCGGCCGAGCCGGCTGCGTCGCTAAAGATGTTGATTGATCGACACGCGAACCGGAGCGCGGAACCACCGCCTGTGCTTCGCGCAGGCAATCATTTACGGCGTAGATTGCCGCGTCGCGTCGCGCCAATGTGCTTGACCGAAGCAGGCCGATCGCCCATGCCAAGTGGCAATGCCGTCTGGTACTTCACCTGCTTGAGCGCGAAGCTCGAGCGGATGTTGGCGACTCCGGGCGTCTTCGACAATTCATCGACGATGAACCGTTCCAGTGCAGGCACGTCCGGCACGACGACCCGGATCATGTAGTCGGATTCGCCGGTCATCAGATAGCACTCCATCACTTCGGGATAGCGGCTCATGGCGGACTCGAAGGTCTCCAGCGCGCGCTCAACCTGCTTTTCCAGCCGGATGTGGATAAACACGCTGACCGACAGGCCCAGTTGCAGCGGGTCGAGAAGCGCGACGTAGCGGTTGATCAACCCCGATTGTTCCAACGCACGCACTCGTGCGAGACAAGGCGAAGGCGAGAGGTGGACGCGGGAAGCAAGCTCCGAGTTGGTCAGCTTGGCGTTGGCCTGAAGTTGGCCGAGGATATTGAGGTCGATTGCATCCAATCTTGATTGCGGCATAATCATCCGAAATAGTGTATGTCAACAGCATAATATTGTGCGCATGGTGTGCATGCAAGAAGATTGCGCAAACACCTGCCGTGCGTTAATCGATATAGTTTTAGGGCGCAGATGAGGAGACGATCCATGGGCGGACCCGAAGGATCCTGGCTGGGGCAAGGGGCAGCCGACAACATGACCGATGCCGATCCGCAGGAAACCCGCGATTGGCTGGAGTCCCTCGAGTCTGTCGTGCGCGGCGGCGGCCAGGAGCGCGGCCTCTTCCTGCTGCAGCGGTTGGAGGAGCACGCGCGCGACTTGGGCATCATTGCGCATACACAGCCGTACTCGGCGTACCGCAACACCATTCCACTGGAGAAGCAGGGACCGTATCCCGGTGATCTTGCCATCGAGGAGCGAATCACATCCATCCTCCGTTGGAACGCACTTGCGATGGTGATGCGTGCCAATCAGGCCTACGGGGAGCTCGGTGGACATATCGCCAGCTATGCGTCCGTCGCCGAAATCTTTGAAGTCGGATTCAATCATTTCTTCCGCGCCTCGACCAATGGTGCGGGTGGCGATCTCGTCTACTTTCAACCGCATTCGGCGCCGGGTGTCTATGCCCGCGCGTACCTGGAAGGACGGCTGTCCGAGGCGCAACTCGCGTGCTACCGGCAGGAGGTGGGGGGTGGGGGCCTCTCTTCCTATCCGCATCCCTGGCTGATGCCCGAGTTCTGGCAGTTCCCCACGGGTTCCATGGGATTGGGGCCGATCAGCGCAATCTACCAAGCCCGTTTCATGCGTTATCTGGCAAATCGAGGGCTAGCGCACACGGCCGACCGTCATGTCTGGGGCGTGTTCGGTGACGGCGAGATGGACGAGCCTGAGGCGACCGGTGCGCTGACGCTGGCTGCGCGCGAGCGGCTCGATAACCTCACCTTCATCATCAACTGCAATCTGCAGCGGCTCGACGGCCCGGTGCGCGGCAACGGCCAAATCATTCCGGAGCTCGAGTCGCTTTTCACCGGTGCGGGCTGGAATGTGATCAAGGTCTTGTGGGGCTCCGACTGGGACGCCTTGTTCGCTCGCGACACCAGCAATGCGCTGCTGCATGCCTTCGCCGAAATCCCCGACGGTGAATACCAGACCCTCGGCGCCAAGGACGGCAAGTACAACTTCGAGCGTTTCTTCAGCCGCGCACCTGAATTGCGGCAGCTGGTGGCCCACATGACCGAGGCCGAAGTGGACGCGCTAAAACGCGGCGGCCACGATTTTCGCAAGCTCTATGCCGCTTTCGCCGCAGCGCGGGCCACGCGCGGCCAGCCCACGGTGATTCTCGCGAAGACCAAGAAAGGCTACGGCATGGGGGGTGCAGGTGAATCGCGCATGACCGCGCATCAGGCGAAAAAGCTCGACATAGAGGGCTTGAAGACGTTTCGCGAGCGTTTGCACCTGCCCATGAGCGAAGAGGACGTGGAGAGCCTGCGCTTCTATCGGCCGGAGGAAGGGAGCCGCGAACTTGCCTATCTGCACGAGCGGCGCGAGGCGTTGGGCGGGTACCTGCCTGCGCGCCGGCACGATGCGGCTGTGATTCCGGTACCCGCACTCATCGATTATGCCGAGTTCGCTTTACGCGCGGATGGCAAAGAAATGTCGACCACTACGGCGGCGGTGCGTATGCTCGGTCTGCTGCTCAAAGACAAGACGTTGGGACCCCGCATTGTTCCCATAGTCGCCGATGAAGCGCGCACTTTTGGCATGGCGAGTCTATTTCGGCAGATCGGCATCTATTCGCATGTGGGACAGCTGTACGAGCCGGAAGATGCGAACTCCATGCTCTATTACCGCGAGGCCAAGGACGGCCAGCTGCTCGAGGAGGGCATTACCGAAGCCGGAGCGCTCTCCTCCTGGGCCGCTGCGGCGACTGCCTATAGCGTGCACGGCATTCCCATGTTGCCCTTTTACATCTACTACTCCCAGTTCGGCTTTCAGCGGGTGGGCGACCTCATCTGGGCCGCGGCCGATCAGCGTGCGCGCGGCTTTCTGCTCGGCGCCACAGCGGGGCGCACCACGCTCGCCGGCGAGGGTCTGCAGCACCAGGACGGCGCAAGCCACGTAATGGCTGCGACCAACCCCAACTGCCGTGCCTACGATCCGGCATTTGCCTGCGAACTGGCGGTCATCATTGATCATGGCATGCACCGGATACTGGAAGAGCAGGCCGACGAGTTCTACTACATCACGGTGATGAACGAGAACTACGCGCAGCCGTCGCTCCCGGCTGGCGTCGAAAAGGATATCGTAGCCGGCATGTACCGCTTCGGCGGCGAGAACGTGAAAAAAGCGCGGGGCCATGTCCGCTTGCTGGGTTCGGGCAGCATTCTGCGCGAAACCATTGCCGCGGCGGAGTTGCTCGCCCGCGATTGGCAGGTGAGTACCGAAATCTGGAGCGTTACCAGCTATAGCGAGCTGGCACGCGATGCGCGCGAGACCGAGCGCTGGAATCGCCTGCACCCGGAGCAAGAGCAACGGCGCAGCCACGTGGAGCGCTCGCTCGAGGGCGGCGTTCCGGTCGTCGCCGCGAGCGACTTCGTGCGCGCCTGGCCGCAACTCATCGCCTCCTATGTTCGAGCGCGATTCACCGTATTGGGCACGGACGGCTTTGGTCGCAGCGACACGCGCGCGGCATTGCGCAGCTTCTTCGAGGTGGATCGATACCACATTGCCCTGGCCGCGCTGCACACTCTGGTGCGCGAAGGCGCTCTGACCGCGGATGTACTCGCCGCGGCAAATCGGAAGTATGGTGTGAATAAAGACAGTGCTGCCCCGTGGTCTTGCTAAGACGCCATAACAAGAATGCTGGGTGCATGCGGCAATAGCCGCGCCTGATCATTTCGCGTGCGATGCGAGCGCATCTGCGCTATCCTATCGGTTCTCCGATGAAAATCTTCTACGGCTGGCGAATGGTCTTCGCCGGCGGCGCCATCCAGTTTCTGCAGAACGGGCTATTGCACCAAGCCTTCGGGGCCTACTTCGCTGTGCTCATCGAGGAGAAGGGCTGGAGCAAGACCGCCCTTTCCGGCGCCGCTGCACTGCAGCCGGTGGAGGCTGCGGTGCTCGGCCCGGTGCTCGGCTGGATCGTCGACCGCTTCGGACCGCAGGGCATGATCCGCACCGGGATCATCACCTTCGGTATCGGTTTCATGCTGCTCAGTCAGATCGATACGCTGGCCGGCTTCTACGGCGCATTCATCACCATCGCGCTCGGGTCGAGCCTGTGCGGCTTCTTCCCGCTGCAAGTGGCGATCATCTACTGGTTCGAGAAGCGCCGTGCGCGCGCACTCTCACTACTCTCGCTCGGCGCCGCGCTTGGCGGCATCTTCGTGCTCGCAGTCGCGTGGTCGATACAGAGCTTCGGCTGGCGCGCAACCGCATTCGCCTCGGGCGTGCTCGTGATTCTCGTCGGCTTTCCGCTTGCACGCGTATTCCGCGGCCGCCCGGAAGACCACGGCGAGACCATCGACGGGTTGCCCCCAGCCGCCACGGAAGTGGCGGACACCGAGGCGAGCACGCAGCGCGAGTTCAGCACGCGCGAAGCGCTCGGAACCAGCGCCTTCTGGCTCATTTCACTCGGTCACAGCTTTGCCCTGCTCATCGTGTATGCGGTGCTCGTGCACGCGATCACGCACATGAAGGAAACCTTGGGCTACTCGGTCAGCGAGGGCTCGCTCGTGATCACCCTGCTGACCATCACGCAGGTGGTCGGCATCATGTTAGGTTGGTTGATCGGGGATCGCGTCGAGAAGCGCCTGCTCGCCGCTTTTTCGATGCTAATGCATGCTTGCGGGCTCCTGCTGCTCACCTATGCCACTGGCCCGGTCATGCTGGGCGCATTCGTGATACTGCACGGCGTCGCCTGGGGCCTGCGCGGCCCGCTAATGCAGGCCATGCGCGCGGACTATTTCGGCCGGCGCTCGATAGGCATGATCATGGGCCTTTCATCTGTCATTATCGTGACGGGGCAGATCGGCGGACCAATGATCGCGGCCGTGCTCGCCGACTGGACTGGAAACTATCGCGCGGGGTTCACGCTGCTGGCGGGGATGGCTGGACTGGGATCATTGTTCTTTCTGCTCGCGAAGCACCCCAGACACAAGAGAGCCCGGCCCTCCCCTATGCTCGAGGTCGCAGATTGATTTCGTCCTCTCAACAAGTCGCTGACGCTGTGTACTTGCACCGCGATCATCGAGTCAGAAGATATTTGTCTGCCCTGCCCCCCCGGCGAGCGCGCCCCCAGAATTCTTACTTCACTCACTTGGAGATTCAACATGAAACTTGCCATCACCGTGTTGCGCATGGTGGCCTTTGGCCTGCTGATGGCCTTCGCAAGCGCCTCTACGGCCCAGCAAGGCTATCCCAGCAAGCCGATCCGCTTCATCACCCCATACGCCCCCGGGGGCAGCACGGACATATTGGCCCGGTTTCTCGGCCAGAAGCTGACCGAAAGTTGGAGCCAACAGGTCATAGTCGATAATCGCCCCGGCGGCAATACCATCATCGGCAGCGAAGCCATGGTCAAGTCGCCGCCCGACGGCTACACCATTCTGCTGGTCACCAGCGGCCATGTCATCAACGCCCACCTGCTCGCCACCCCCTACGACGCCATCAAGGATTTCGCGGCGGTCGCTACCGTTGCGCGCGGGGAGTTCTTGCTGGTGGTGCACCCCTCGGTGCCGGCCAACAACTTGCGCGAATTCATTGCGCTTGCCAAAGCCAAACCGGGGCAGCTCAATTACGCGTCCTCGGGCGCCGGATCGTCGACCCATCTCGCGACCGAGTTCTTCAACATCATCGCCAACGTAAAGACGCAGCATATCCCCTACAAGGGAGGCGGGCCTGCCCTTACGGATCTTCTCGGCGGTCAAGTACAGGTGTCTTTCAACGTGCCGATTGCGCTCCTTCCTCACGTCAAGAGCGGCAAACTCAAGGCCATAGCCATATCCGGTGAGACGCGCATGGCAGCGTTGCCTCAAGTACCTACTTTCGCCGAGTCGGGCTTGCCGAGTTACGACATGAGCAACTGGTACGGCGTGCTGGCGCCGGCGGCTACTTCCAAGGCCATCATCGATAAACTCGGAGCTGAACTGAGCCGGATTCTGGCGATGCCAGACAGCCAGGCAAAGCTTGTCAACCAGGGCATGACCCCCTTCATTGCCACGCCGGAAAAGTTCGGCGCGTTGATGAAGGCAGACTTGGCCAAATATGGCAAGATCATCAAAACAGCCAACGTCAAGCTGGAGAATTGACCAGTTGGCGTACCTTACTAAACCTTAGAAAGGCTAATCCGTCTATGAGCGAAACTCTCCGCGGCGCCGACATTGTCATGCGCACGCTTGAACGCGCAGGCCACAATACAATCTTCACCTTGTCCGGCAATCACATCATGTCGCTGTTCGACGCGGCGATCGAGACGAAGCTCGATCTCGTGCACGTACGCCACGAAGCGGCCACAGTGCACATGGCCGACGCATGGGGTCATCTCACGGGCAAACCCGGTATCGCCATGGTGACCGGAGGCCCAGGTCACGCCAATGCCGTCGGTGCTCTGTACACGGCGCGCGCACAGGAATCCCCCATGGTGTTGTTGTCGGGCCACGGCCCGACAACAGAGGTCGGATGCGGCGGTTTCCAGGAGCTGCGCCAGGCCGAAATGGCCGCGCCGGTCACCAAGGCATCCTGGACCGCCAGTTCGACCGAGGCGCTCGCCGCCGATATCGCCAAGGCGCTGAGAATCGCGGTCTCCGGCCGACCCGGCCCGGTGCACCTCAGCCTGCCCTCCGACCTGCTTGATCGACGCATCGACAGCATTGTGTGGCCCGATGCAAGCGAATTTGAGGCATCTCCGGTCGGCCTAAGCGACGCCGCGGCCGAGGCGGTCCTGGGCATCATCGCATCGGCAAAACGCCCGCTGCTCCTCGCGGGCCCGCAGCTCGGAAACAGACCCGGACGCGACCTGCTCGAGCGCTTCGAGGCCGCGACCAACGTGCCGACTTGCGTGCTGGAAAGCGTGCGCGGCCTGAGTGACGCCACAATAGGCACATTCGCCCAGGCAGTCCGCGCGGCTGACCTCATCGTCCTGCTCGGCAAGGCGCTTGACTTCACGTTGAACAACTTTGGCGCGGCGCCCGCCTTTGACGCCGGCTGCCGCTGGGTCGTCATCGACGCCGAAGCAGCGCTCGTCGAGCGCGCAGCCAGGACCAAGGGCGCGCTGCTCGCGCTCGGCTGCGTCGCCGATTCACGACCGGCAGGCGCAGCGCTGATTCAACGTTCGGCCGGCAAACCCCTGCGCGACCCCGGGTGGCGAAACGAGGTGCACGCATATATCAACGCCAGACCGGCGTCGTCGGCAACGCTCGCCTCGAAAACCCCGGGGAAGCTGCATCCCGCCGAGGTGTTTCGCACGCTGCAGCCGTTTGTGCAGCGCGACCCGGGCACGGTGCTGATCTGCGACGGCGGCGAATTTTCGCAGTGGGGTCAAAGCATGCTGAGAGCGTCGCGCAGACTGATCAACGGCGTCGCCGGCTCGATCGGCAGTTCCCTCGCCTATGCCGGAGCTGCCTGTTTTGTCGAGCCGAAATCACCGGTATTCGCGGTGCTGGGCGACGGAACATTCGGCTTTCATATGGCGGAGTTGGAAACCGCCGTGCGGCGCAAGCTGCCATACGTAGCCGTGGTTGGCAACGACGCGCGCTGGAATGCGGAACATAATCTGCAAGTGCGTGCCTACGGTGTGAAGCGTGCGTGGGGCTGCGAGCTGCAGCCGACGCGCTATGATTTGGTCGCCTCCGCCCTTGGCGCTCATGGCGAGCTCGTCGAGCGGCCAGCCGATCTGGCCGGGGCCATCGAACGGTCACTTGCGAGCGGCAAACCCGCCTGCATCAACATCATGATCGAGAGCACTCCAGCGCCGCGGCAAGACGGGTAAGGGCCGCAGGTGTCGACGTGGCCGCAAAAGAATTCGGCGCGGCGCTACTATCGTTCGACCAACTGTATCAACGCGCCCTTGGCGGACTTCGGGTGGATGAACACCTGGTCCCCGGGCTTGCCCCCGCCGATGAGCTGTACGCCATTGGCTTTTAGCGCCCGAATGCGCTCGGCAATATCCCTTACCGCCAGGCAGATCAGATACGGCCCTTCGCCTCGACGCTCTAACGCCCGACCGATCGGCGTCGCCGGGCCCAGTGGTTCCGCGAGTTCGATGAAACGCCCGTCTTCCAGAACGAAGAACGCTTGCTTGATTCCCATCGCTTGCGAAACCGCGGTGCGCGTAAGCTGGAAACCCAGCTTATCGCGATAGTTGGCCACCGCCTCGTCCAGATTGCGCACCGCGATCACGACGTGGTCGAGCCACCGGTATGCGGCATCGGGGTTCGACGTGCGCGTCCCGCCGGCGGGATCTTCGGGCCAGACCCGCTGGCGCAGCTGGATGAACATGCCGTTTGCGCTCTGCGGGTGAATGAAGATCGGGCCCCTGGCAGCCGCAGTGTTCACCAAGCGCACACCTTTCGCTGCGAGTTCCTGCTTTGCCGCCTCCTGGCTTTCAATCTCGATCGCGAGGACATAAATGCCCTCGCCCCTTTTCTGGATGGCTCGGTCGACGGCGTTGCCGGGCGCCAGTGGCTCTATGAGCGCCAGATAGCGGCCGTCCCCGTAGGGAAAGTGCACATTGTTGATGCCCGATTCGACCGACTGACCGGATCGTCCAGGCTTCATTCCCATGGCATCCCGGAACACCGGGATGCTTTGCTCTGTGCTCTTCACCGCGATGGCGACATGGTCCAGCCCTATGTATCTCACGTTCTCTTCCCTTTCTGTATATCCCTGGAACGAGCGAATATATCATTGACTAGGCGCCGCCCGCGTTGCGCAATGCGCGAGCGTGTCGACCATACGCGCGCCAAACGAGGTGCTCGATTCTGTGAGCCGGGTACTTGCTTCTCTGACACTACCAACCCCGCGGCGGAGCCGCGGGGTCGCCGCGACTAGTGCTAGTTCATCACGACGTGGCCGGCCTTGATGAGTTGTCCTTGTTTGGCCATCTCCTCCCTCATCAATGCGGCCATTTGCTCCGGGGTGGAGATGATCGGCCGCATACCTTGGCCCTCCAATTGCTTTTGGATGTCGGGCATGGCCAGAATTTTGGCGACCTCAGCCGACATTTTGTTGATGATGTCTTTCGGAGTTTCCGCCGGCGCGGCGATGCCATACCAGGTTTCTATGTCCAAACCCGGAAGTCCGGCCTCGGCAAAAGTGGGCACCTCTGGCACGCTCTCCAGGCGGTGCCCACCGGTGATTGCAAGGCCCCGCAGCCTGCCGGCCTTGATATGAGAGATGACATTGACGGGAACCGAAAAAAATAGCTGCACCCGACCACCTATCAGATCGATTAAGGTTGGCCCAGCCCCCTTGTAAGGCACGTGCTGCAGCTTGGCCCCGGTCAATTGTTCAAACTGTATGGCCGCCAGATGCGTCGGTCCCCCCGTGCTCGACGTGGCGAAATTGAGCTCGCCCGGTTTCGATTTGGCATAAGCGATGAACTCCTGCAGATTATTTGCGGGAATCGAAGAATTGATCGTCAACAATTGCGGGCTGATCGCAATCGTCGCTACGGGCGCCAGGTCCTTCAGAATGTCGAAGGGAAGCTTACGGAACAGATACGGCAAGCCGGTTTGACCGCTGCCCGCCAGGAAAATGGTATAGCCATCGGGCGGCGATTTGATCAGCTCTTCGACGCCGATGATCGTGTTGGCGCCGCCGCGGTTGTCGACAACCACCTGCTGCCCCCAGGCTTCGGTCAGTTTCTGCCCGACGAGGCGCGACAGATAGGTCGTGCTGCCGCCCGGAGGATATGGTGTGATGAAGCGGATCGGCCGGTTCGGATAATTATCCTGCGCGCAAAGCGCTCCGGAAAAGATTAACAGCATGCCTAGAGCCAGCGTTCGCCACAAACTGGTGCGAGAATTCATCGTCTCTCCTCCTCAATGATGCGTCGGCGATCTCGTCGACGCGGGTGGATCAATGGTTGAACCACAGCGTACTTGTACCGGCCTAGGCGTATTGGCTCGCCTGCTGCCAGCTACCCGCGTCGAATCCACCGCAATCCTGGCGAGGGCCATGCGATGGGACATTTCGCCAGCGAAATAATTCCCGGGTACTTGCGGAATCTTCAAGGCAGGCTCGGTACCTGCATGAACCACGTACGTATTTCCCACTATCCGGCGTCAGCACGACAGCCTTGATACAGTCGTTGAGCTGGTCCACGGCCGAAGCAGGTGTGCGGTTGCGCGCGGCAATGCACTGCCGCTTCTCGGTCTTGCAGCCGCCAACTCCGGATTCGCTGGTGGGGAGCACACTGTGCACAGCGCTACTGGTGCGACTTGCCCCAGCCCGGCCATGAGCTTGCACGCCTGTCCTACGCGCCCAGTGGCGATCAGCGATGCGGATCGAGCCGGGGCTTGCAAGGTAATCTATTGGGCGCTATCGTGGCGCACCTAGGATCGAAGCCGCAGATCGATCATCCTGACTTTCATTCATTCTAAGAAAACGGAGGAACGCAATGGACTATGTGCCACTCGGTCGTAGCGGTTTAAAGGTCTCACGCGTATGCTTGGGCACCAACATGATCGGCGACTACGTGGATCTTCCGGGCAGCGAGCGAATGGTTAACGCGTTCCTGGACACGGGCGGGAACTTCATCGACACCTCGAACAGCTATTCGAAGACGCGCTCGGAGGAATTGCTGGGGCAGATCCTTCGCGGCCGCGGGCGGCACGAGGTGGTGCTGGCCACCAAGGTCGCCACGCAGGTGGGGCCGAGCCCGCATGACGGCGGCGGCTCGCGCAAGCACATACTCGACTCCGTGGAACAAAGCTTGAAGCGCCTGCAGACCGACTACATCGATCTGTACCAGATGCATCGATGGGACGACGCCACGCCGATAGAGGAGACGATGCGGACATTGGACGACTTGGTGCGGCAGGGGAAAGTTCGGTACATCGGTTGCTCCAATTACGCCGCCTGGCAGGTGTGCAAGGCCATGTGGGTGAGCGAGCGTTTGGGTGTGGAGCGTTTCGTCTCCGCCCAACCCTCCTACTCCTTCCTCGAACGAGCGATAGAGCGCGAGGTGGTGCCGGTATGCAGGGACCAGGACATCGGCATCATTCCGTACCAGGTGCTCCTGTCGGGGATGGTCACAGGCCGGTACAAACCAGGCGAGGCACCACCTGCGGGATCGCGCATGGCGGAGCGCGAGCGCTCGCGCACCCGATCCTTCAACGAACGCAACTTCCGCGCCGTGCAGCAAGTGCTGGACCTCTCCAAGGCGTACGCAATCGATCCGGTGCAACTCACCATCGCGTGGGCGCTGCACAAGCCCGGAATCACCTCGGTCATCGCCGGTGCGAGCAAGCCCGAGCACGTGCGCTCCAACCTCGAGGCGACCGCCATCCGCCTCTCGGCCGAGCAGGTGAAAGCGCTGGACGCCGTGGGGTCCTGACCAGTGCTGGCCATTGCGCGACACCGATCCGAATCGCGATCCAAATCCGAACAAGGAGGCAGACCATGCCCCGCGTACCCGAAGTAACGCCCGAAACTGCCAACCCCGAGCAGCGCCGCGTCATCGAATCCATCACGGGCGGCCCCCGTGGCGGCCTGCGCGGGCCATTCAAGGTGATGCTGCATTCGCCCAAGCTGGCCGACGGCGTGCAATCGCTGGGGGGCTTTCTGCGCTACGGGACCTTGCTCGAACCGCGGATCTCCGAGCTGGCCATCATCATCACCGGGCGTTATTTGGGTGCCCGCGTGGAGTGGGTCAGCCACTCGAAGCTTGCGCGCGAGGGGGGGCTAAGTGAGGATGTGATCCAGGCCATACTGGAGCGTCGCCGCCCCGTGTTCAAGAACGCCGATGAAGAGGCGGCCTACGACCTGGTGACGGAACTGCACCAGCACCACCAAGTGAGCGATGTGACCTTCCAGAAAGCCGTCAAGCACTTCGACGTCCAGGGCACGTGCGAGCTGGTCGGCGTCGCCGGCTACTACACCATGGTGGGCATGTTCCTGAAAACCTTCCAGATCGAGCCGCCGGAGAACGTCCCCAAGCCCTTCCTGGATTGACCCCGAACTCTTCCGCCCGAAGGCGATTTCAGCAGCCCAGGGCGGCTCTTGCAGTGCCACCCCCTCTTGTACGGAGGCCCACATGCCACGCATCCCTGAAGTGACCCCGGAGAACGCCAACCCGGAGCAGAAGAGAATCATTGACTCGATCACCAAGACGCGAGGTAGCCTGCGCGGCCCCTTCAAAGTGATGCTGCACAGCCCCCAGTTGACCGATGCCTGCCAGCAGCTCGGCACCATCGTGCGCTTCGAGGGACTGCTGGCGCCGCGCATTAAGTCGCTGGTGGCAGTCCTCACTGGGCTCTACCTCAATGCGCGCGTGGAGTGGATGGGCAATATCGAGACGGTGCGCAAGGGCGGCATGGATGAGGACACTATTAAAGCGATCCTCGAACGGCGGCGTCCTACCTTTAGCCGGGCAGATGACGAGGCCGTGTACGACTTGGTGACTGAGATGCAGCGCAATCACGAGGTGAGCGATGCCACTTTTCAAACCTGCATCAAGCTCTTCGGCCTTCAGAGTACGGTAGAACTGGTGGGCGTAGTCGGCTACTACTCGATGGTCGGACCGTTCCTGAAGATCTTCCAGATCGAACCGGCAGAGGTCGCGGGCCCGGACTAACGCAGTCTATCGCTATCGAACTGAATCAGCTGGCAGTCTTCGCCCAAGGATCGACCGCAGGAGGCACGAACGGGTAGGGGACGGCAGTCCCGCCACGATACGGCAGTGCCACGAGCGCGGATCCTTGCGTCGATTCGCGCCCCTCCGTGTTCGTGGTCCCGAATTCGAGCTCGACTAGGCCATAGCCCTCCGACGGGACCTTGCGCTTTATCTTCGCCCATACATCGAGCGACGTACCGACGACATCCATCGCGCGGAATTGGCAGGCAGTCTTCCACACCCAACCTTCAAGACCTGCCCAGTCTTTGAGCAGTTGCCATATGAGCTGGTTCTTGAATTCACCGCTGACGAGCGGCCCGGGCAGCTTTTGCTTTTCAATGGCAAATTTCTGGTCGTAATGGATCCTGCGCCAGCCCTCGGTTGCTGCCGACCAGCGCACCAGGTGCATCGTGGTCAACGGCCCCCTGCGTAAGCGCGGGAGTTCAAATCCGACTTCGACATCTTCGAAGTACGTCTGCTTGGCTTCTGCCGGCACGGCGTTCATCGATCGTCTCCTCTATCTGCGTATCTGTGTCTCGCGCACGCGCATGATGAGCTTGTCGTCCTCGCCGAAATAGCTCGTTTCGACGACGACGAACAACATCCAGCCTTTCGAGGTCTCGCGCTCGTAGATGTCCCGATAGCGCATCTGCACACCCACCCATTCGCCGTGACGCGCGTAGCGGATCACTTCTATCTCCGTGCCACCGTTCAACTGCGCCGTGTGCGCAACGGGAAGCGGCGGCAGGCCAAGGAGGCGCGACCTGTCCCCCCCATCGTAGTCCGGGTCGTTTGCGCGTTCGTCGACCGGGTCGGGCTCCCCGAATGGCAGCCGCATCATCGCGCTCGGAAACAAGGGAGGCGCGACTGGCACTTTGTAGCGCGTGCGTGCAGCGAAATCTTTGGACATGTAGATCGGGTCAGCGTCCATGATTGCCTGCGCGTGGCGCCTGACCGCACCCGTTTCCACTGGGTCACACGTGCGCTGGACCGCAGTCTGCACGCCTACGTACTTGCGCATCTCATCTGTCAGCCGCACTACGGACTCCTCCTTGAAAACACGACTTGCCAGTTCACACAGCCGCGGCCGCTATCCCGCGCGCGGATAGCGCAGCAGCTTGGGATCGAGGCCGGTCCGGTGCCACCACTGGGCCATTCCAATCTGGCAGGCCACGGCGTCCAGCACCGGCATGCCGCTGGCATCTGTCAGCTCTTTGGCGGAATACGCTGTTGGGCAGATCGATATCCCGAGCAGTCCCATGAGTTCCGCACCTTGCGCCCGCGCCTCGTTGGCGCACCTGACGAACTGCTCGAGCAATTCTCGGCGCCGCGTGGGAAACTCCGAGTTTGGAATTCCGATTGCCGTGGTCGCCACCAAGAGGTGCCCAACGCGCGCTTCCCGGGCGCACGCGTGGCTGCGCTCCTCGTGCCCTGGCATATAGGAACACGTGGCAAAGCGACGATCGAGCAGCCCACAATACAGCAGACACGCCTCGGTCTCCCCGACAACCGGAATATTCGCCGCCTGCTGTGCTTCACGCACACCGATATCCATGGTGCCAAACGGACAGAACGCATCGTAGCCCTCTTTTTCAGCTTGCACGGCGCGCTGCGCACTCAGCTCCGCGGCCCGCGTCATGGCTTCGCTCGATTCGCCCGGCCCGGGCAGCCGGCCCCAGGGGTTGAACCCGGATACCCCGGGCATGTAATCGACGTCCACCTGCGTACCCGCGCCGGAGTACGAGCGGATCACCTTGATGCGCGCGGCCTCCGCGTCTGGGGGATAGATGCCCCGGCCCGCAGGCAGCATGAATAATATTTTCATATCGGCTCACCTCCATAAAGTCGCAGCTAAGATTCTAGGATGAAACAATCGCGCAGCAGTGAGAAAGATTTTCGCCAGGTTGCGTAGCGCATGATGGATTGATCGCGTCACGATCCCATCGTAACTACGATTTTTCCCTGCACTTTGCGGTTCATGAGATCCCACAGCGCATCGGCAGTATGCTCCAGCGGATACGTCGCCGAAACATAGGGTCTGATTTTTTGCGCGGCCGCCAATTCGAGCACTTCCTTCGCAACCACTTGCGAACGTTCCGGGTTGTTGCGCTTGAGTCCACCCGCCCATACGCCGATAATGGCGCTGCCTTTGAGTAGCGGCAGATTCAACGCGACCTTGGGAATCTCGCCCGCCGCAAAGCCCAGCACCAGATAGCGCCCGCCCCAAGCCAGGCCGCGTATCGCCGGATCGGCAAATTTGTCGCCCACCGGGTCAAACACGACGTCCACGCCCTTGCCCGCCGTCAATTCCTTGATGCGCTCACGCAGGCTTTCCGTTTCATAATTGACCAACTCATCGGCACCCATGCGTCTGCACGTGTCGAGCTTTTCCTGCGAGGATGCGCAAGCGATGACGCGGGCGCCCATCATCTTGCCCAGTTCCACCGCGGCGAGTCCCACGCCGCCGGAGGCGCCCAGCACCAGCAGCGTCTCGCCCGCCTTCAAGTGAGCCCGATCGCACAGCGCGTGGTAGCTGGTACCATAGTTTCCCAGACTCACGGCCACATTGAAATCCACGCCGGCGGGCAGGTGCCGCAGCTGCTTTGGGTCGGCGATCACCTCTTCGGCGCAGCTTGCCTTGGCGCGGCCGAACACCGCATCACCCGGTTTGTAGTCTGTGACATTCTTGCCCACAGCCTTTATGACCCCCGCGATATCGCCGCCGGGCGTGAACGGAAATTCGGGCTTTGTCTGGTATTTTCCCTGTATGGTCAGGCTATCCGAAAACGCCAAGCCGCAGGCCCTGACGCTGATCAGTACTTCATCGACCCCGGGGGTGGGCGTGGGCAAGTCCTCGATAACCAGTTTGTCGGGCAATCCCCACTGCCTGCACATTACTGAGCGCATCACCTTCTCCTTTTCGTTCGGCCGGGCGTTCTCGCGCGCACTGCCGTTACATTAACTTACCGTTGGGCCGACATGGCGCGCGATGTCGCGCGACGCGCGCGTGCCGTGGCCGGCGAATTGAACCGCTAACTCGGTTGAACCTCGAACGCATTGAGCACGCAGGCGAGCATGCCGTAGTAGCCTGCCGTCGCCGCGAGCTCTGCCAACCCTTGCACGCCAAATCTGCGCATCGCTGACTGGAACGCGCCTTCGGAAGCGCGATTGGTCTCGAGCAAGTCGCGAACGAATTCGATGACGTGCACGTCGGCAGCCTGCAGATCCGCAAGCGAACCGCCGCCGAGGACTGCAGCGATCGCCTGTTCCTGCACCCCTGCCTGACGCGCCAGTATCGCGTGAGCCGCCCATTCATAGGCGCATTCGTTGGCGCGTGCCGCGGTGATGATGGCCAGTTCGCGCACCTCCGCCGGCAGCACGGATTCAAAGCGCAGGTAGGCGCCCGCGATGGCGGTGCGCCGCGCTATCTCCGGGATATGCAAAAGCACCTGGAAAGGCCCTCCCACACGCCCGCCTCTGCTGCCGGCGATTTCATCATAGACAGATAACTGCTCCTGGTTCAGTCCTACCTTGGAGCCAGCAAGAGGGATACGCGCCGAGGAGCCGTGATAAGACCGCATACCGCTATTCTCAGCTTGGGGGCGATTTCTCGGGTGTACGGGAAAATCAATCGGCCTGTCGGCAGCCACTTCAAAGGCATTCATCACGCACGCAAAGATCCAGTAAAAACCGATGGTGGTAGTCAATGTCACCGTGGCCTGCATGCCATACCTTGCCACGACCTTATCGAACAACGCCTGCGGAACGCGCTTTATACGCAGAAGATCTCTCACGTACTGCACCACCTGTGCGTCTTCTTCGGGAAGCCCGGTCAATGCCTTGCTGTTTCGCACAGCATCGATGGTTTCCTTGCACACCCCGGTGCGCTCGGCGCCGGGTTCATGGGCGAACCACTCGTACTGACAGTCCCATTCACGCGCCGCGGCGATGATCGCGAGCTCCCGCGCATTGCCAGGCAGCGGCGAGGCACGTCGCAAGGACGCCCCGATGTTCGAGACCCGCCGCGCCAACTCCGGGCTATAGAAAAAAGCCCGAAAAGGACCAACCACCCTGCCGTTATAGACGGCCACCACCTCGTCAAACGCCGGATGAAACTCTGGAAGTAGTTGTTCCTTAGTCCGCAGTTCGGTCACCCTCGCCATTCAAGCCTCCCTTGTTGCTGGCTACGCGTTAGCACGCTAGCCGTTCATAAATCCCCGATCGCCGCCGCCACCCGGCCACGCTCTTGACAGAGGATCAAGCGGCTGGCTACGGGGATTATCACGTTTTCGGGGTAACGCCGCTAGCGTCAGTTCGCTTTTGCCATGAGCCACTTAGACCGGTTGGTTCGTTTACGATACGATGATTTGTCCTTCCGTATCCGTATCAACGCAGTCCGGTGTCCCAACTGGCCCTGCCGCGCTTCCTGGCGACCGAGCATAAGAAGAATCTTTCTAGGCCTAGATGGAGGAGAACGATGAAACGCATGCATGCAATCCCCAATTTGCTTCTATTGGTCGTCATCACGTCGATCGCAACCGCAGCCGTTGCGCAGAAATCGGGCGGCACGCTGAAGAGGTCGGTGCGCGAGAACCCGCCCAGCGCGTCCTTGTGGGAGGAATCAGCGACATCGACCATCCAGACCTACATGCCTGTATTCAACAATCTCGTCATTTTCGATCAGCAAGATGAGAAGGCGCGCCCCGAGTCGATCAAGCCCGATCTCGCCACCGAATGGTCATGGAGCCCCGACAACACGGTGCTTACGCTGAAACTGCGCCAGGGCGTCAAATGGCACGACGGCAAGCCCTTTACGAGCGCCGACGTGAAATGTACCTTCGACACGCTTTTGAAGAAGCGCAATTCCAATTGGCGCAAGATTCCGCGCGAGGCGTGGTATACCAATCTGAAAGATGTCACCGCGGTCAACCCTTATGAGGTACGCCTGACATTGGGCCGCCCGCAACCTTCCTTCCTCTCCTTCCTCGCGAGCGGCTGGACGGCGATGTATCCCTGCCACGTCGACGGGCGCGTGATGCGACAAAAACCCATAGGAACTGGCCCGTTCAAGGTTGCCGAATCGGGCGGCAAGGACCTGATACGCCTGGTGAAGAACACTGATTACTGGAAACCGGGGCGGCCCTACCTCGACGGAATTGACAATCGCGTCGTACACAGTATGTCTACTCGGGTCCTGTCGTTCATGGCCGGGGAATTCGACATGACGGGTATCTCGGACATCAACTCGACCAACACCGTCAAGGACATCCTAAAACAGGCGCCAAAAGCGTCCTGCAAGTCAAATGCCACGCCCACCACGTCCATCATGATTATTAATTACGGAGTGCCACCCTTCGATAACCCCAAGGTGCGGCGCGCGATTTCTCTCGCGCTCGACCGGGAGGCGTTCGCGGCGACGACGCAGGGCGACGGCCGTGTCGGCGCCATGCTGCTTCAGCCCCCGTACGGCGTATGGGGCCTGTCGAATGAGCAACTCGCGAAAGTGCCGGGATATGGCAAGAACCGTCAACGCGATCTGGCCGAAGCGCGCAAGCTCATGGCCGAAGCGGGATATGGACCCAACAAAAAGCTGAAAACGTCCTACATGACGCGTCTGTCCATCGCCTCCGGCCTGGTCGGCGCCTCGCTCATGTCGGATCAGCTGCGCAGCATCTATATCGAGGGAGACATCGAGCAGAAGGAATACACGATATTCCAGGGCGCGATGATGAAGGGGGCATACCAGTTGGGCTACCACAGCACCGCCGCCGCGCTCGACGATCCGGATATCATCTTCTACGAGAAATTCAAATGCGGATCGATGCGCAACTACGCGCATTACTGCAACGCCGAGACCGACAGGCTAATCGACGAGCAGTCCTCGGCCGTCGATCCGGTCAAGAGGAAGAAATTGGTTCAGGCGCTCGAACTCAAGGTGATGCAGGACGTCGCTCTCCCGACCTTATACCAGTCCACGGACAAGCAATGCTGGTATTCGCACGTGAAGGGTTTCGTCAAAGGCGCCAACAGCGGTCAGACGCACCTGCGCATGGAAGACGTCTGGTTGGACAGATAGGCGCGGCAATCGGCAATTGTCTTGCCTCAATCTTGTTGTTTGCCATTCGCTAGTTCAAGCAATCTCCAGGGCCCATGCGAACCTAGAAGGAAGAAGGCGAACCCGGGCGTATCGCTCGACTAATTAACGACCAGTGAACTTCGGTTTGCGTTTTTCCCGAGCAGCGGCTGCGCCTTCACGTCCGTCTGCGCTCTCGCGCACAAAAGCCAAATCGCGTGAGGCGACGCCGAACGATTCCGACGGCCCGCGCGGGAGCGTCGCCACGACAAAGCGCTTGATGGTCTTCAGCACCACGGGCGAGCAAGCCGCGAGTTCGCGCGCCAGTTCTAGAGCACGCTCGACTTGCTGCCCGGTCGGCACCACTTCGTTTGCAAGCCCCACCGCGTAAGCACGCTGCGCATCGACGGCGCGTCCGAGCAGCATGATTTCCATGGCGATCTTGTGCGGAATGCGCGTCGCGAGGCCGGCGATCATGCCGCCGGTGAATCCCAGTTTCGCCTCGGGATAGGAAAACTTTGCATTTTCTGCCGCCACCAGCAGGTCGGTCATCATCGCCATCACCAGCGCGCCGCCGATGCAATAGCCTGCCACTGCGGCGATTATCGGCTTCTCAGTCGCAATGCCGACCGTTGGTATCGCGCGCCAGAGCTCAGGCAATTCCTTCACGTCGGCGCCGGCCGAGAAAGCATCGTTGCCGACTCCAGTGAGCACGGCAACACGCTGTTCCGAGCGGTCAAAATCCGCGAATGCCGCTTGCAGGTCAAGCGCCACCTGACGGGAAATGGCGTTGCGCCGCTCCGGGCGGTTGATGCTGATCAGCGTGACCGCATCGTCGAAGTTCTGCACTGTCACTGTTTCCATGTGATGAATTCCTCGAGTTCGTTGTAGGGCAGGTGTCGGCTGCGGGTTGCAAACCCGCTGTCCATCCCCGGTTTCAAGGCTAGCTCCGGCGGCGATGCCGATTCAAGCGGTGCTTGCGGACATTGTGTCGGTTTTGTCGCCGACACGCAGCCGCGCATCGAGCGCCGCGACACCGCTGCCAGCGGCACCGATCGCGAGCGGATTCACGTCGAGTTCGAACTCGCGCTCGCCCAGATCGTGAGCAAGCCAGCCGATGCGTTCGATCGCGTCGACTGCAGCGCCGATGTCCAATGCAGGGCGCCCGCGATAGCCTGCCAGCACGGGCCATAGCGCCAACGACTCGAGTGCGCGCCGCACATCCGCAGCCGATGCCGGCGCGCGCAGTACGGCGCGATCTTTCAGCAGCTCAACCAGCACACCACCTGCGCCGATTACCAGCACCGCGCCGAACTGGGGATCGTGGCGCGCGCCGACGATCAGCTCGATCTCGCCGCGAATCAGGGGTTGCACGGCGACTCCTTCGATACGCGCCTGGGGCACGGCTTGCCCCACCGCAGCCGTTATCGACTTGAACGCCGCGCGTACCGAAGCCGCATCTGTGAGGCCCACGGCGACACCACCCACCTCTGTTTTATGCACGACCTCGGGCGATACGATCTTCAGCACCACGGGATAGCCAATGGTTTCGGACGCAGTTGCCGCCTCGTCGGCGCTGCGCGCCAGCGTAACGGTGGCCGCCGCTACGCCATAAGAAACAAGTAACGCCTTGGCTGCGGCTTCATCGAGCACTCCGACAACGGCAGCTTTCAGGCTTATTCCAGAAGGACGCGTCGCCGGCGCTGGTGCTACTGTGCGGCTGTGTGCACTCCATGCGGCAAGAGCCTTCATCGCCTCGCCAATATAATTAGTGAATGGTGCGGCGTGCTCGATCAGGACGGCGCGGCCGCCGTCTGCTGCCTCACCCGGCTCCACCACGAACAATGCTGGCTTGGTGCCGTCCTTGAGGCCCAATGACAAGTTCTCCGTATACATCGGAATATCGGGTGAGGTGGCAATAATTGTCAGCACGATGTCGGTATTCGGATCGTCGGCCACGATTTTGGTGCTGGCGCGCGCGACTGTAGCGGCGTCGCCCACCTGCCGCCCGCCGAGGTCCAACGGATTTACCCCTTTACCAGAGGCGTAGTAGAGGTCGAGCGCGTCGCGCGTGGCCGGTGCAAACGACGCCAGTTCGAGTCCGAGGGTCGCCGCCACTTCGTCGGCAGCCAGCGCGCCCCCACCACCGGAAGCGCTGACGATGCCAATCCGACCCCGAAAGCCGGACCGCCGGCGCGCGAGCAGCGCGGCAAGCGTCATCATGGCGCCCGGCTCATCGAGTAGTATCACGCCTTCCTCGCGGCAGACCGCCGCAAACACCGCGTGGTCGCCGGCGATACTCGCGGTGTGTGAGAAGGCGGCACGGGACCCGGCTTGCGTGCGCCCCGCTTTGACGACGAGCCACGGCTTACCCGCCTCACGCGCACGCCGCGCTACCGCAATAAAATGCGCTGGGTCCTTGATTCCCTCGACATAAGTGCATAGGACACTGGTTGCCGGATCGTCGATTAAGAAATCGATGAAATCCGAGAGTTCGAGATCGGCCTGATTGCCCACAGAGACGCAATGCGAGAACGCCACGCCGGCATCCTTAGCACGGTCCCAGATAGTCGCCATCAGCGCGCCACTCTGGCTGATAAAGCCGACGCACCCGACCGGCAGGTGTTCGATATCCAGAGATGGCGACGAGCACAACACCACCCGGTTGGCGGGGCTGAAGAAACCCAGACAGTTTGGCCCGATGAGCCGCATGCCGTGCGCGCGCGCTGCGGCGACCATGTCGCGCTCGGCTGCCGCGCCTTCGGGCCCGGCTTCGGAGAATTGTGCGGTAATTACGACGCCGCCGAGTGCGCCGCGCCTTGCCGCAATCTCGATCTCTGCATGCACCTTGGCCTGCGGTATCGCCATGATCACGATGTCGGGAGGCTGTGGCGTATCGGCCACCGAGGGATAGGTCCTGCGCCCCAGGAGTTCGTCCCGCACCGGATTGATCGGGTAAATCGTACCGACATAACCGTGCTTCAGCAGCAGTCGATAGATGCGTCCGCCGAATTTGCTCCAGTCCTCTGAGGCGCCAATGACGGCAACCGAGCGCGGGTTGAGCAGCTGCGCAATCCTCGCCGTGGTCTCCGTGGCCCGTGAATTAACCAATGCGTTCACATGCGTCTCCCTTGATCAATGAAAGAGTCTGGTTGGACAAGTAGGCGCGTACCGCCTGTCAGGCCCTCGCCGTTGCTTTCAACTCGACCCCGAGGCGAGCCCTGTGGCGTGGCAGTGCGAGAGCCAAAGGCAGTCCCAAGAACCCGACAATGACAGATGCAAAGACTGACCAGGTATAGGCTCCGGATAGATCGAACAGGATACCGCCCAACCAGCCGCCTAAGGCCATGCCCGTGCTGGCACCGAGCATCTGGAACGAATAAATTGAGCCGAGGGGCGCTTTTAGGCCAAATAATTGGCGATTGATGATGGGGAAGCCCACCATCTCGCCACCGTAGAACAGGCCAAAGATCACGGCAAACAGATAAAAAGTCCAAGCATCGCTCGCAAAAAACAAGATTACGACCGGAGTGCTCTGGCCGATTAGGGCCAGTGTGAGCAGAGCCCGGCCGCCGATCTTCTCCGCCAGAACGGAGCAGGCGAAACGGCTGATAACCGAGACGCCGGCGATCGTGCTGAGCACACCTGCCGCCTCTATCCCGGATATTCCCTTAAAGGTCGCCATGGACACGACGTGGGCCAGGATGATGGAGTGTCCGACACAGCCGAGGTGATGGATCCCCATCAACAGCCATACCGGCCGTTTGCTCAAAACCTCGCCTAGACCTGCCGGCAAGATGCCGGTTGCGGCAGGGGCAGGCGGCTCCTTGGGAAGGCCTTCCGCGCCATAGGCCGAAAGCCCCATTTCGTAGGGGCTGCTTCGTATTAGAGAGGAAAAGACTAGCAGAATCCCCCCCACAACAAACCCAATCAGGGTAAATGAGCGCTCCCACCCTTCGGTTTCTATCAGCCAGCGAAATAGGGGTGCAAAGATCATGGGCCCCAGCCCCATAGCGGCCCAATAGATTCCCACTGCCACGCCCATATGCCAATGGAACCATCGGGTCACGATGACGGGCAGGAGCACCATAAAGGCGGCGTTGCCCAGAGAACCAACGAAGAACCCGTAATATAAATAGAAGTGCCAGAGTTCCTTTATGGTCCCCAAGAGGACCGTGCCCGTGGCGATCAAGACGGATGACCCTAGCATGAGCTTGCGCGCCCCGTAGCGATCACCTAGCCAGCCCATGATGACTACAGCCGGCAGCCCTGCCAGAAAGGCCAGGGAATAGGCAAAGGAAATGTCGCCTCGTTTCCATCCAAACTGCGCGACCAGGGGATCTATGAAAACCCCGAATGCAGCTGCATCGGCACGGCTAACGATATTGAGGACACAGGACGCGAGCAGGATTACCCAGGCATAGTGGAATTTGTATCTTTTTATGAATGTCACGAAAGTTGTATTTCCTGTTCTGGATTGATGGATCGCGCTACCGCAGGTACAGATCGTTCTACAGCGATTTACATAACGCGCCGTTTGGGGACTACTACCGCAAGACCCGGCAAGTTCTCGCAACGCGACCAGAGCGTGCTTTGGCGCGACGCTACATCAAGTAGATCGACAAAAGAGAGGCCGTTTCCTGTCACAAGACGATCTTCTGCCGCTGCCCCGTCTCCGCAGCGCGCACGATGGCGTCCAGCATCCTGTGCCGGCGCACGGCGGAATCGAAGTCGGGCTCGATGCGCGTGTTGGTGCGGATCGCTTCCGCAAACTTGACCCACATCTGGCCCACGTCGTACGCATTGCCGCCGTTGCGCACGACCTCCGGCACCCACTTGAGACGGTCCGGCACGGGCAATTCCTGCAGCGCTTTGTCGTCCCTGTGGCCGCCCATTATCTTGCGCCTCGCCTCTTGCCCGGCCTCTCCGCCGCCGATCATTGCCAGCGTACCCTCCTTGCCGTAAATCTCCATGCGATAGCCGCTGCCGAGGTAGGGATGGACGCCGACATGAGCATTGGCCACCGCGCCGTTTTCGAGCCTGCCGGTGATCATGATGTTGTCGGGCGAGGTCACATCGACGTATTTCTTCGTGTCGCTCTCGAACCACTGCGGTACCTGCGTGCTGACGACAGCCGACACCTCGGTGAGTTCTCCGACGACCATGCACAATGCATCGATGACATGTCCGAACGTGATCGTCAGCGTGTTCGCACCCAGCGTGACATCGCGCTGCCAAGTGCGGTCCGCGGTGCGGGTCAGCACGCCGCTGCCCATCAGGGCCATGTTCACCGACAGCACTTGCCCGACGTAACCGTCCCTGACGAGCTCGCGCATGTACAGGTACGCGGGTGAAGCGCGCCGCTGCAGGCCGACCATCGTGTGCACTTTCATCTTGCGCGCAAGCGCCGCAAGTTCTTCGGACTCTTTGAGATTCGCCCCCAAGGGCCACTCGCAATACACGTGCTTGCCCGCTTCGAGCGCGTTCTTCGTGAGTACATAGTGCGCCGGCACACGTACCGCGACAAGCGCAGCCTCGACCTGAGGATCGGCGCCCATCGCCTTGTCGTCGCTGTAAGCGTGCGCCGCGCCAAACTTGGCAGCCGCCGCTTGCGCCGTCTCGGCGTGAGCGGTACAGACAGCATAGAGTTCCGTCTGCGGCAACTGCTTGAGTGCCGGAACATGCGCGCTCGGGCCCCATCTGCCGTTTGCCCCGATGAGCCCCACGCGTAGACGACTGGATGCTGTCATGGTTTCTCCCTTTTCTCTCTTCGCCGCACGAACGGCGATCAACGCAGATTCGCGCGTGCCCACTCTTTCTTGCGCGCGAGTTTTTTCGATATTGCGTGTTTTTATGATAGCACGCGCCGCTCCCGCCATTGGCGGTGAAGTCGATCCCCACATTACGTCCCGCGCGTGAATTTGAACTTCACAGGTCCTCGGCAAACCTGAGCTTAGCGAAGGTGAATTCGACGCCGCGCCGAATCACGATGAACGATGTTAAACTTCCACGATTTCGTTCATCTTGTCATCGGGGAGGAAGGTTACATGGCGGCTAGCGCTCCTGGAGTCACGCGCTTGCGACGAATTGGTGGTGTCGTCCTCGCATGCGTCTTTTTTGCATTCACGTTCGCAGCGGCACACGCGCAAGCACCCGCCTATCCGACCAAACCGGTACGCCTGGTCGCGCCCGTTACCCCGGGCGGCAACGTCGATCTTATCGCGCGAGCCATGGCACAAAAGCTCACAGAAAGCCTCGCGCAGCCGGTGCTGGTCGAGAACAGGCCCGGGGCGAGCAGCATCATCGCCCACGAACTCGTCGCCAAAGCACCGCCCGATGGCTACACATTGATGATTGTTCCCGCAGGCACGCATACCATCAATCCCGGCTTGTTCAAGAAACTGCCGTACGACACGGTGAACGATTTCACTGCAATCAGCATCGTCGCGCGCGGACCACTGATCCTGGTCGCGAATCCGTCCCTGCCGGTCAAGTCCTTGCAGGACCTGATCGCGCTCGCCAAGACCAAGCCGGGACAAATCGTCGCCGCCACCGGCGGCAACGGTACGGCAGGCCACCTCGCACTGGAGCTGTTGATGTCGATGTCGGGAACCAAGTTCCTGCAGGTTCCTTACAAGAGCAATGCGCCGGGGCTCACGGACACCTTAGCCGGCCACACGTCGATCATGATCGATACCATGTCGACTTCCCTCCCGCACGTCAAAGCCGGGCGGCTGCGCGCAATCGCGGTGACGAGCCTCGAGCGCTCGCCGCTATTTCCCGACGTCATGAGCGTTTCCGAGACGGGTCTACGCGGCTATGAAGCGAGCGTGTACCTCGGCCTGATCGGACCCGCGGCGATGGCGCGCGAGATCGTCAACAAACTCTCGAGCGAAGTGGCCCGCATCGCACACAATCCACAAATGCGACAGCAGTTTGCCGATCAGGGCGTGGAGCTGGTCGGCAGTACGCCGGAAGAGTTCTCGGCTTTCATCAAGGCGGATATCGCAAAATGGAAGAAGGTGATCAGCCAGGCCGGCATCAAGGCCGAGTAATCGAGCTGCGCGCGGACTGGAAATACAATCGATACTTCATCAAGGAGGATTTCATGAAGCTTTGTTCACCCGCAGGACATACCCTGCCACTAGGCCTGAGTGCCGTCGCGCGGCCGCGTTCTCTCGAAGGCCTGCGCATCGGGTTGCTAGACAACAGCAAGCCTCCGGTCGACAAGATGTTTGCGCACATCGAGCGGCAGCTGCGTGCGACTGTGCCCGGGGTGGAGATCTACTCCGTCTCCAAACAGGTCGCGTCGCAGCCGGCAGACGCGAAAATCATGCAGGGGTTGCGGCAGAACTGCGACGTCGTCATCAACGCCCTCGGCGACTGAGGGTCCTGCACGTCGTGGAGTGTCCACGACTCAATCGAAGCCGAAAAGCTCGGATTGCCGACGGTGCTGATGATCAGCACATCGTTTGTCGCGCTGGCTCACAATCAGGCAAAAGTACTGGGCATGCCGTCCATGCCGACGGTGGTCCTGCCGCATCCAATCGGGGGGACGCCGCTCGATTCGGTGCTGGCGAAACTGGATGCCGTGCTGCCTGAGATTATCGCCAAGCTTACAACTGCGCTTCCCGCAGAAGTCGCCGACACGAAGACGGCGGGCACGTCCAGCACATGGGTGGACATAGGGACTTCCGACGAGTGGCATGGGCTGCAATGCGAGTTCATAGAGCGCGGCTGGGGTGATGGCCTGCCTTTGGTGCCGCCCACCGAAGCACGGGTGGCTGCGATGGTCGGTGGCGCCGGCCTGCCCAAACAGCATATCGTCGGTGTGGTTGCACCCAGCATGGGTGTGGCCACAGTGGAGCTGATCGCGGCGAATGCCGTCATGGCGGGCTGCAGGCCGGAACACATGCCGGTCCTGGTGGCCGCGGTGCAGGCGCTGGTCGAACCGCAGTTCAACTTGTATGGATGCCAGGCGACGACGCACTGCGTCGCGCCTCTTTTGATCGTCAGCGGGCCGCTGACGCAGAAGCTCAACATCCATGGCGGCAGCGGCATGTTCGGGCCGGGTCCGTGGGCCAACGGTGTCATCGGCCGGGCGGTTCGCCTGATTCTGCTCAACATCGGCGGCGCCAAGCCGGTCGACATTGACAAGGCGACCATGGGCCATCCGGGCAAGTACACGTTCTGTATCGCCGAGAACGAGGAAGCCAGTCCGTGGCCGACGCTGCGCGCCGAGCGCGGCTATACCGGGGACGTGAGCACGGTGACCGTGGTCGGCGGCGAGGCGCCGCACAATATCAATGACCACGAGAGTACTACTGCCAACGGCGTATTGACTACCGTGTGCGGCGCGATGGCCGAGTCGGGCCAGAACACCGTGTACTACAAGGCTGAGCCGTTGCTGATCCTGGGGCCAGAGCACGCGGCGACTATCGCTGCGGAAGGCTTCACCAAAGACGACGTCAAGCGATGCATCTACGACAACGCGCGCATCCCAATGACGCGTTTCTCACAGGAGATTATCGAGCGGCGCTTCTGGCGCAGGCTGCCCATCCGCTATCGCAACATGCATTTGGACACCATGGTGACCGTAGCGCATCGACCGGAGGACGTCATGGTCATGGTGGGGGGCGGCGCGGGCAAACACTCCATGTGGGTTCCCACATTTGGCTCCACGCGTTCGGTCACTCGCGCCATCCTGAAATCTGACTGCACTGCCTGGCTGCCGTCAGACTTCTGAGCGAGGTAGCAGGAGCTGCAACGGCGCGGGACCAGGCTAGCTTGCGTAAGCTAGCCTGGTCCCGCGTTTTGTTAAAGCCCCTTGGGCGACTCGTCTATTCCACGCGCACGCCGGATTCTTTGACGATCTTGCCCCATCTGACCACTTCGCTCTTGAGCAGCGCGCCGAGGTCCTCGGGTGAGCTGCTCCTGGGTTCGACTCCCGCAGCAGCGAGACGATCTCTGACATCTTTGGTGGCTATCGCCTTGACGAACTCGCTGTTCAGCGCGGCGATGACCGGCTTGGGCGTTGCAGCGGGCGCGAGTACGAAGAAGCCGACGCTCACATCGAGCGTGGGGAAGCCGGCTTCGGCCATGGTCGGCACATCAGGCAGCACCGCTGCGCGCTTGCCGCCGGCGACCGCGAGTGCCCGGACCTTGCCTGCTTTCACAAAGCGCACGGCAGTCGCCATGGTCGTGAACAGGATTTCGACTCGCCCTGAAACTACATCGGTCTCGGCGTCGGTGGTGCTCTTGTAGGGCACCATCGTTATATCGACGCCGCCTGCGGACTTGAGCATCACGCCCATGAAGTGCGGCACACCGCCCAAGACCCCGGCATAGTTGAGCTTGCCCGGGCTTGCTTTGGCCATCGCAACCAGATCTTTGATCGACTTAGCGGAAGAATTGGTGGCCACTGCGATGACATAGGCCAATTCCCCCGTCAGAGAAATTGGGGCGAAATCGCGCTGAAAGTCATAGCGCACCTTGGACACATGCTGATTGATGATCTGGCTGGAGCTTGCGATGAGGATGGTATAGCCGTCGGGCTGCGCCTTGGCGGTCGCCTCGAGCGCGATGCCGCCGTTCGCCCCTGGCCGGTTCTCGACCACTATCGGATGCCCCCAGGTTTCCGTCACTTTCTGCGCGACGATGCGCGCGATAATGTCGTTGCCGGTGCCCGGCCCGTAGGGAACCAGATAGGTGATCTGTCTGATCGGATAGCTTTGCGCGCCTGCATTGCAAGCCGCCAGGCCCAGTCCTGCCGCCGACAGTACCAGCACGGCAATGCGATAGATCCAATGGGTACTCATGAGATTGCCTTACCTCCTTAAGATTGATCGTACACGTGCATCATCGATTCCGAACCGGCAATCGTCACGGGCTCCTCGCCAGTCTGAAAAAGATATTAGCACGCGCGCCGTCACGAATGATGTGCCCGATGTTCAATCAACGCCGGGCGCGAAGAGTTGCCCGATCGTTGGTCGGTCACGGATCAGCCCTTGCTCCTGCGACATCTGGATGACTGTTTCCAGCATCGTTCGATTCGGTGCAATGCCATAGGGAAAAGGGTCGTCACCGAATAACTCGCGCGACCGCGCAAGGTATTCGGCACCGAAGACCAGATCCGACGGGATGCTTTGCGGCAGCGATTTCTGAACGAGGGCCTTCGATTCACTGAAAGCGTGGCAGAGGTTTGCGACGAGCGCTGGCTGCTCGCGCACGAGATCGCCGCGAATTATATAGGTGTGGTTCGCGGGAATATAGCCATGCTTGTCGAAAAAGCGCTTGCCTTCGGCCACGATGTCGGGGAAGAGCGGCCGTACCGCACTCCTGGCTTTGCTGCCAGTCGACGGCTGCGCGACCCTGCCCACCAGGGCCGCATCCAGCTCATGCGCGACCAGCATAGAGACGAGGCTCTTCCCTCCTGGGGTCTGTTGAACGGCGATGTCCTTAGGGGGCTGAAAACCAAGCACGACGCCCGTGCTATTTGCACCTGCGCGCTCGACATACCACTGCACCTGGCAAGGATCCATGCCGAAATCATGCTGGAGTATGCCTCGAGCCCAAAGCGCCGCGGACTGTACGTACTCAGCGATACCGACGCGTTTGTTAGCCAGGTCGCCCGGTCCCTTGATCCCGGCGTCCACATGGCAGGTGAAGGGGGTGTGGAAGAACGCGCGTCGCGGGAATACGGGGATCGCGACTACATCGGCGCCTTGTGCTCTGGCCACGAAGTACGCACCGAAGGCCATCTCGCAAATGTCGAATTCCCAGGCGCTCAGCTGTCGCCGCATGGCTTCCGGCGAAGGGGCGCGCGTTACGACGAGTTCCACACCTTCCGGCTGCACGGTCCCGTCGAACAGGGGTTTGACCCAATCGTATTGCTCGCCGATCAGCGTAAGACGAATCTTAGACATGGCGCCCTCCTTTTGTGACGTCAATCGGTGTCGCCGCTTCGCACGGGTGGCCACGGCGCCGATAGACTTGTGGCTAGTTCTCCAGCTTAATGTTGGCGGTCTTGATGATTTTGGCGTACTTAGCCATTTCGGCCTTCATCAGGGCGGCGAACTCATTAGGAGTGGAAATGTAGGGTTCGAACCCTATGCTGTCGAGCTTCTCTTTGATATCGGACAAGGCAAGAATCCTGGCGATTTCTGCTGAAAGCTTGTCGACGATTTCCTTCGGGGTGCCGGCCGGCGCAACCACGCCGTACCACGACGTGACGTTGTAACCCGGCAAACCAGCCTCGGTAAACGTGGGCACTTGGGGTAAAGCCGACAAGCGTGACTTGCCCGAGACGGCGATGCCTTTGAGTTTGCCGTTCTTGACGTGGCTGATGACGTTAGTCGGGACGGCGAACGACATTTGAACTTGGCCACCGAGGAGGTCAGTTATCGCCGGCCCCCCTCCCTTGTAGGGGATGTGTTGAATTTGTGTCCCCGCCAGAATGTTGAACAGTTCGCTGCGAAGCTGCATCGTTACCCCAGAGCTTGCGTAATTGAGTTTTCCCGGCCTGGATTTCGCCAACGCAATGAGCTCTTGCAGATTGTTGGCAGGCACTGACGGATTGAGCACCAGAAAATTCTCGTAGCTGATTAGCGTGGCGACTGGCGCAAAGTCCCTGACGCTGTCGTAGGGCAGTTTGGGATACAAGCTCGCGTTGACGACAATGTGGGGGTCCACCATCGAGATGGTGTAGCCATCCGGCGCGGACTTCGCCAGCGCCTCGGTGCCGATGATGGTATTGCCGCCGCCACGGCTGTCCACCAGCACCTGCTGGCCCCAGCTTTCGGTCATCTTCTGGCCGATAAGACGCGCCAAGACGCTGGTGCTGCCTCCCGCAGGATAGGGGGTGATGAAGCGGATCGGCTTGTTGGGATAAGCTTGCTGTGCGGCAACAGAACCGGCAGCAGCCACCAGCGCAGCTGCCGTCAGCATGCGCGCTATTGTATTGAACACCTTCATCTGGTACTTCCTCCACTCAAGGTTAGACATTCTCTGCGCGCAAGCCACGCCTGCCGGCCGTCGTTTCTTTAGCACCCCATAGTTACATACCGGTCGCTGGCTCGTCTAGGGACGCTCTTGAAATACCCGGCATTGCTATCGGCCGAGGGCAGGTGCAATATCCTCTGGGCGTGATATTCGGCAGCGCTGAATCAGCGCCTAACCGTCGCCATCAGTCCTGCGCGCGAAAAGAGCAAAGTTGAATTTTATATCGTTTTTCCTGTCGTCCTGAACGGAGTGAGGCAATGTCCGATGACTTGATCCGATTGACCGCGACAGAAGCGGTGGCGCGGCTGCACTATGGAGAAATCTCTCCGCTCGAACTGATCGATGCCGCCGAACGGCGCATCGCGCAGGTCGAGCCGGCGGTGAATGCGCTGCCGACGCTGTGTTTCGAGCGCGCGCGGGCGCATGCGCGCGACCTGATGGCCGGGCGGCGGCGCGAGGCCGAGGGCGAGCCGGGCTGGCTCGGCGGCCTGCCGGTGGCGATCAAGGATCTTGCGGATGTCGCCGGCGTGCGCACGACCTATGGCTCGCCGATCTTCCGCGACCATGTCCCGGAGCGCTCCCATCACCTGGTCGAACGCATCGAGCGCAAGGGCGGAATCGTCATCGCCAAGTCGAACACGCCCGAATTTGGCGCAGGCGGCAACACGTTCAACGAGGTGTTCGGGCGCACGCTCAATCCGTGGAACACGGCGCTGACCTGCGGCGGCTCCACGGGCGGAGGCGCGGTGGCGTTGGCAACCGGCGAAGTCTGGCTCGCGCAAGGGTCCGACCACGGCGGATCACTGCGAGGCCCCGCGACTTTGTGCTCCGTGGTGGGACTTCGCCCCTCGCCCGGTCGGGTGACGCGCGGGACCTTGAACAACCTGTTCTCGCCGCTTTCCGTGCAAGGGCCGATGGCCCGCAACGTCGCCGATCTCGCCCTGTTCCTCGACACGATGGCCGGGCACTGCCCGCGTGATCCCCTCACCTTCGATGCGCCGTCGCGATCGTTCGCAGACAGCGTGCGGGAAGCCAAACCGCCGAAACGCGTCGCCTTCACCGCCAATTTCGGCGGCGTACTGCCGGTCGATCGCGAAACCCGGGAAATCTGCGCACGCGAGGTTCGCCGCTTCGAGGCTGCCGGCTGCGTCGTCGAGGAAGCCTGGCCGGAGCTCGGGCCGGTGGATGAACTCTTTCTCGCGCTGCGCTCGCAGTATTTCGTGGTCGATCGCGAATTGCAGATCGCCAGCCATCGCTCGCAGATCAAGCCGGACATCATCTGGAACACCGAACTGGGCTTGCAGCAGACCCCGAGTCGGCTCGCCTGGGCCGAGCGCGAACGGGCAGCCTTGTTCCGGCGTTTCGCGGCATTCTTCGAGAATTACGATGTTCTGGTGACACCCGGTGCGTCGACGCCGGCGTGGGATGTGCGGCTGCGCGCGCGCGAGATGGTCGACGGGATAAAACTCACCAACTACATTGCCGGCAGCGCGCTCACCTCCGCCATCACGCTGACGAGTTGCCCGGCCGTGGCGCTGCCCTGCGGATTCGACCGGCATGGGCGGCCGGTGGGCCTGCAAATCGTCGCTCCTGCGCGCGGGGAAGCCGCGGCTCTCGCAGCGGCCGCGGTGTTCGAACAAGCGAGCCGGCTCGACCGGATGCTGCCCATCGATCCGCGGGCCGGGGTCGTGCCGGAGGGTGCATGACGGCGCTTCGCGACAGCGTCGAGGGGCTCTGCCCCTCCGTCTGTTACTGTAGATTCAAGCAGTTCAAAATTGGGAGATCCATCATGCGTATCCGCGTAAGCGCTCTGCTGGCCAGTGCGGCATTGCTACTCGCAATCTGCCCCGCCGCGGCAGCATGGCCTGAAAAAACCGTCACCATCATCGTGCCCGCCGCACCGGGCGGTGGGGCTGATGCTTCGGCCCGCGTGCTTGCCCAAAAGATGGCTCCTGTTCTGGGGCAGCCGGTCGTGGCGGACAACCGTCCGGGCGCCGGGGGAATCGTAGGTTCGCAGATGCTGACGCGGGCCGCACCCGACGGGTACACGCTCATCATGGGGAATATCGGTCCGAACGCAATCAACTACAGCCTGTACAAGAAACTGCCTTACAAGCCGACCGACTTTACGCCCATTACGCTCGTGCTATCCAATCCACTGGTGTTGGTCGTCAACGCCGGCTCTCCCTTCAAGACCGTAGGCGATCTGGTCGCGGCGCTCAAGAAGGAGCCAAAACGTCATTCGTTCGGTTCGTCCGGCATCGGACAGTCGCCACATCTGGCGGCGGAAATGTTCAAACAGCGCGTCGGCGTCGAAGCGGTCCACATACCCTACAAAGGCGCCGGTCCGTCAGTCGCCGACCTTTTGGGCGGACAGTTTACGTTCATGATCGGCACCCTGCCCGGTTCTATGCCAAATATTCAAGCGGGCAAGCTGCGGGCGCTGGCGGTCACCAGCGCCCGGCGCGTGCCGGACTTGCCGGATGTTCCGACCATGGGGGAAGCAGGCATCAAGGATATGGTAGTGATGGGATGGTTCGGCTTGTTCGCGCCTGCCGGCACGCCGCCAGATGTGATCCGCAAAATATATGAAGTGTCGGCGGCCATCCTGCTAGACCCGGAGGTAGTGGCGCGCTTCAAGGGGTTGGGCGGCGCGCCCGGAAAGTACACGCCGACCGAATTTGCCGAGTTCGTCAATGCGGAACGCGAGCGCTGGAAGCAAGTCGTGGAAACGATCGGTCTGTCGGCAGCGGAATAATAAGAGATCATTGCTCCATCTTGATGTTGGCGGACTTGATGATCCTAGCGTACTTTGCCATGTCCGCTTTGATCAGCGCGGCGGTCTGCTCCGGGTTCGAGATGAACGCTTCGCTGCCTTGATTGGCAAGGATCTCCTGTACGTCGGGCGTGGCAAGAATTGCCGCCACCTCGCTCGACATCTTATTGATGATCTCCTTCGGCGTGCCGGCCGGCGCCGCGATCCCAAACCAGCCCGCCAACCCGTAACCCGGTAGACCTGCCTCGGCAAAGGTAGGCACTTGCGGCAGCACCGGCAAGCGCGCTTCCCCCGTGATCGCGATCGGCCTGAGTCTCCCGCTCTTGATGTGCGAAATCACGGATACGGGGACCTGGAAGGAAAGATGCACTTGACCGCCGATGAGGTCGGAGACGAGCGGCCCCGATCCTTTATAGGGAATGTGCTGCATTTTTGTCCCTACCGTGATGTCGAAGAGTTCCGCCGACAGATGGGTATTGGCCCCGACGCCCGAGGAAGCGTAGTTGAGCTTCCCCGGCCGGGACTTGGCCAACGATATGAACTCCTGCAAGGTATTGGCCGGCACCGACGGATGCAGAACCAAAACGAACCGAGATGTGGAAATCGTCGCCACCGCATCGAAGTCGCGGATGGGGTCGTAAGGCAGGTAGGGCAATAGGCTGGGGGTGGTCATAAAAGCGGAGGACACCAACAGGATCGTATAGCCATCGGGCGGGGCTTTCGCCACGGCGTCGTTGCCTATGATGGTGTTGCCGCCGCCGCGATTGTCGACAACCACCTGCTGGCCCCAACGTTCGCTGAGCTTCTGCCCGACGATGCGGGCCATAGGCGTCGTGCTGCCGCCAGGAGGATAGGGAACGATGAAACGGATCGGTCTGTTGGGATAAGCCTGCTGGGCGGCAACGGAACCGGCGAGTCCCATTAGCGCGCCTAACATCAACATGCGCACCACTGCGTTGAAAACTTTCATCTGAACCTCCTCCCGAAGTTAGATTATCGCTTCGCGCGAGCCAAGCCAGGCGGCCATGGTCTATAAATCCAATCTTGTCACCGACCTCGCTCGCCAAGCACTGCCGCGCCTCTATTTCCACGGCGGCACAGGTTCATTATCCACCCACAGTCTGCGCTTTGCAGCCTTCGCGGCTCTGCTTGAGGGGACCGCGGCATGGATGGACTTGTGGCTACTCCTGGATCTTGATGTCGGCGGCCTTGATGACTTTGGCAACGATCACCATGTCCTCCTTTCTCACGGCGTCCAACTGCTCGGCGCCGACGGACCAGGGCTCCAGCCCTTGCTTGACGAGCGCTTCCTTGATGCTCGGCATGACCGTGATTTTCAGAAAGGCGGTCGCCAGCTTGTCGATGACCGCCTTCGGTGTGCCGGCCGGTGCAGTGATCGCATACCAGTTTCTCAACGCCAAGCCCGGGAGGCCCGCCTGCGTGAACGTGGGGACCTGCGGCAAGATCTTCAAGCGCTCTTCGCCAGTGACAGCGATCGGCTTGAGCCTGCCCGCTTGCACCAGCGGGATGGAGCCGGCCGGGTTGGCGAAACCCAACTCAACTTGTCCGCCGACGAGATCGGCCATCGCCGGTCCGCCGCCCTTGTACGGGACTTGTTGCATCTTCACACCTGCCAGCATCTGGAACATTACCGCCGCCAGATGGGTCGGCCCCCCGGTGCTCGACGTTGCGTAATTGAGTTTGCCCGGCTTTGCTTTGGCAAGGGCGATGAGCTCCTGCACAGTATTGGCCGGTAGCGAGGGATGGACGACCAGGAGGAACTCGCTGCGAGCAATTCCGGCGATCGGTGCAAAGTCATTGATCGTGTCGTATGGAATTTTGCTATACAGGTACGGGATGGCGATTTGGGTGCTGCCCGCCAGGAGGAGCGTGTAGCCATCGGGGGCGGATTTCGCCACGGCTTCGTTGCCGATGATGGTGTTGCCGCCGCCGCGGTTGTCGACGACCACACGTTGGCCCAAGCTTTCGGTCAGTTTCGGACTGAAGAGGCGAGCCAGGAAGTCGTTGCTGCCGCCCGGAGGGTAGGGGACGATGATACGGATCGGCTTGCTGGGATAATCCTGCTGCGCGGCAACGGAACCAGCGAGTCCCATCAGCACGCCTAAGGCCAACATGCGCACCACAGCGGTGAGAACTTTCATCTGAACCTCCTCCCGAAATTAGATAATCGACAACAGGTGACAGTAGCAGCTTTAGACGAGGGCCGAACGCGACAGCAGCGATTTGAAGTCTGCTGCCACGGGTAATGTGCCGAACGTACGGCCGCAATCACCATCGAGTCGCGACACGCAGAAGGTTTCTGCAGTCGCAGCATCGGCGTAGCGCGCCATCAGGCTTGCCTGCAGTGCGACAGCGATGCGCTCAACAATTCTACGAGCGCCGGTCTCCAGGTCGGCTCGTTTCTTGAGGGTGTGCGCTATTGCATCGGCCATAGGCACGAGGCGCGGTCCACCAGTGCGGATTTCCTCTAGCAGGAGCTCGGCACTGCGCGAACTTTTCTCCAGCGAGCGCAGCCAGTCCAGGCAAACGACGTTACCCGAACCTTCCCAAATACCGTTCAGCGGGGCCTCGCGATACAAACGAGCGAGCGCATGCTCCTCGACATAGCCATTACCGCCTATGCATTCCATGGCTTCAACGACGACCGCAGGCAGCCGCTTGCAAAGCCAGTATTTCGCCACCGGTGTCATGGCGCGGGCGAGCAGCCTGGCGTCGTCATTGGACTGGTTGGACGGGTCGGACCGGTCGTCGAATGCACGGGCAAGCCGGAACGCCAAAAGCATGGCCGCCTCGGCTTCCAACGCCAGATCGGCGAGCACGTTTTGCATCAGCGGCTGCTCTGTCAGTAGCCGCCCAAAGGCTCTACGGTGCGCGCAGTGGTGTGCGGCCTGTTCAAATGCAGCGCGTATCATGCCTGCAGCCGCGACGACAATATCGAAGCGGGTGAAATGCGCCATTTCGATCAGCGTGGCAATGCCGCGGCCTTCCTCGCCGATGCGCCGCGCCAGTGTGCCCTCGTATTCAATTTCCGCGGAGGCATTGGAGCGATTGCCGCACTTGTCCTTCAGGCGCTGAATGCGAAACGGGTTGCGGCTGCCATCGGACAGTGTGCGCGCCACGAAAAAGCAGGTCACTTCCCCCTCGGGTTTTCGGCCGCGCATCCGCGCAGCACGCGCCAATGTGAAAAAGCCGTCGCTCATGGGCGCGGAGCAAAACCATTTGTGACCGGTGAGTTCATAATCCACACCGCCGGTACGGATGGCACACGTTTCGTTCGTGCGCAAATCCGAGCCGCCCTGCTTCTCGGTCATCGCCATGCCCAAGGTAACGGCGCGCTTGGCGGCAAGCGGCAACGGACGCGGGTCGTAGTCGCGCGCGAACAGCTTCGGTTCCCACTCGGCGGCGAGGGTGGCATCATGCCGCAGCACCTGTCGCGCGGCAAACGACATGGTAACCGGGCAGGCCACGCCGTTCTCGACCTGATTCCATAGATAGATGAGCGCGGCCCGTGCGACAAAGGCACCTGGCCGGTGAGCCGTCCACGCCAGCGAATGCAGACCGGCACAGAAAGCACGCCGCATCAGTTCGTGGTAGGCCGGATGGTATTCGACGGTGTCGATGCGATTGCCCGCAGGGTCGTGGGTTCTGAGTTCCGGCGGGTAGCGGTTAGCCTGGACCACCAGCGTCTGCATTTCCCCACTACCCACCAGCGCGCCGAGTTGCCTGGCCTCGTCCGCGATCCAGGCCCCGCCTTCGCGTGCCACGGCGTCAATCAACAAGCGATTGGCACTCCAGGCGTTGTAGCCGGCGAGCGGCGGCGCCTGGTTGGTCACTGCATGCCCATATCTGCTCATATGCACCTCACGCAAAAAGCTTACACCCATTACCCCGGCGTCTCCGCCATTTGCATTCCTAACTATTCGTTTTGATAGAGCGCGCATACCGCGGGGCGAGACTCTCCCGCAAATTTACCCCATATCGAAGACCGCCTCATTATCGCCGGCCAACGACGTGCGCTCACTTGTCGGTCATGTCGATAGGCTTAGAGTGGTGCGTGGGAGTCTTTACTCTTGCTTCACGCCCATCTTACCCAGCAAGGTTTTGTAGAAATTGAATTGCTCCACGGTTTCCTTTTCCAACTGGCTCCGGTTCTTATAGTCGTAAGGAATCTCGAGGGTCGCCAGTTTCTTCTGAAAACTGGCCCCCGCGACGACCTTATGGATGGCTTCGCTCAGGATCTTGTAGATGGGATCGGGAAGCCCCTTCGGCGCGATTATCAGATAACCCGCCGCGGGGGGATCCTGGCAGCCGATGTCTTTCATGGTGGGGACATCAGGCTGAGTGGGGTCGCGTTCGTCCGTATTGACCAGGAGCAGGTTGCGAAACCGCCCTTGCCTTACAAACTGCATGTGCTGACCGCCTCCCGCAGCGAAATCAATGTGCTTGCCCAGAAGCAGGTTGTTGGCATCAGCTCCGCCTTTGGAGGGAACATGCGTGAACTCCAAGCCTTTGCATTGTCGGAATAGCTCAATTGCCAGTTGCTGCTGGCTATACACTCCTGGAGAACTGTAGGAAAGAAACGGATTGGCCTTGGCGTACGCGATGAGGTCATTGACGGTCTTGAAGGGGGAATCGGCGCGAACGACCAACGCCCCAATGTAGTGGGAATATTGGGCGATCAAAGTGAAATCGTTCAGCGGGTCATAGGAAGGCTTGAATAGATGGGGCCTCATGGTGATCGCTCCGGTGTCCACAATCCCCAGTACGTAACCGTCGGGTTTCTGGCGAGCTATCAAGCCAGTGGCAACCCCGGCCGTAGCACCGGGCTTGTTTTCCACCACGATAGGGACACCGAGCACCTTTTCCAGCCCCTCACCCAAAGCGCGGGCAGTCAGGTCAGTGGTAGCTCCCGCCGCATAGCCTACGTAGATATTGATGTGCTTGTTCGGGAAAGCCTGTCCGAACGCAGAAGCGGAAAACGCAAAAAGAAAAGTCAGAATAAAACCGCTTCTGCCAAAGGTCTTACTTTCTATTCGGATACTCATGACCATCCTCCTTCTGTGTAGTTTATTTGTCCCCTAATCCAGACCGGGGGTCCTTCGACTGACAGCGTAGATCATACGTGAACTATTTGCCCGGCGATGAACCTGCCTCTAGGATGCACTGTACCGGAATTCGCCGCTTCATCGATTTCCACTGCACCAGGCGAATGTAGACCGATCGCTGCGACTTTGTACGCTCGCGTATCTGCGGATCAGCTTTGTTACGTTGCGATACAAATCTGTTGTATGCCGCACCGGGTGATGGCAATAAGATATGCTTATAGACGCCTGGACCCCAAGCGTAGCTTTAAGACTCTTGCCGCAAATTTTGTCGTGCCTAATTTTCTTCATTCAACTTGGAGGGCAGCAATTGAACAAGATCACCGGATTGGCTTTGTCATCTGTATTGGCGATGGCTGGGTGTGGTGGCGGTGGAGGCACCTCTGCGGACGTGACTTCGCCCGTTACCACGCCCACCGCTACCTCTGTCAGCGGCGTCGCGGCCAAAGGGATCGTGAAGCAAGCGAACGTTCTCGTCTGCCGCATTGTCAATGGCGTGCCCGAAGCCGATGCCGAGTGCGCATCCGGGACAACGGGAACTGACGGTTCCTTCGTCGTTACGATGGCTGACGCATACAGCGGGCCGACGCTGGTCAAAGTCGTGGCAGGTACGGGCAGCACGATGATGGATGAAACAACTGGAGCCGATGTCCCCTACAGCATGACCATGCGCGCTGTCGTTTCCTCGGTATCCGGGACCGCGAACGTGAACGTGACACCGTTTAGCGAGATGGCCGCGAGCGCGATGGCTCTTTCGATGCCAATGGATGCCACCAAAATCAGTCAGGCAAATGCTGCTGTCCAAAGCATGATGACCGGCTTCGGTATCGATCTGAGCGTAATGCCCATGTTGGACTTGAAGAACGACGGCACGGATTCCATCAAGTTGGGAAGTGAAGCCAATATGGTTAAGCAATTGGCGCGGGTTGCGATGGCAGCGAAAAACTCCAACCTGCTCAAAGACACGAATGGCGTTGCGTGCAATGCAACAGGTACCACGACGTCGCAGCAAATCGCGTGCGCCGTTGCAGCGATGTCAAGCGTCATGACCGGTTACGTATCGTCGGACCCGACCAAGGTAGCCAATTTGATGGCGGCCTTGAATGCCCAGAACGTAACCAATGTAACGATGCCGGTCCGAAGGGCAGACGGAACGGTTGGGATGCAATTTGCTGACATGACTTCGCTCATCTCGATGCAGACGGCAATGCAAAACGCGGGGATGGCGGTCAACACGGCTGCAAACACGACCAATGCAATGATGGGGCGCATGCACTGACAATGACCCGTTGCGAATGTCTTAATTTGCCCTATAGTCACTGTTTGAATGCGGTCGTCCGTGAAGCAGAGGAGCACAAGTTTTGCGCTTCCCTCGGTCAAAGCGGCGTTTGCCGTGGTTCGTCGTGCCCAACCTCGCTCGGACTTTCGTCTTGAACTTTGACCTTTCACGCACCGCTCCCAGAATTATGCTCACTCGCCGCGTATGAACGAATCAGCTTTTGAGCGCGTAGAGAGCCTGCTGCAGCGGCATGGTGTTCATTTCAACGTGCTGCGACATGCGCCGGTGTTCACCAGCGAGGAGGCGGCTGCGGTCCGGGGCGTGCCGTTGGCCACCGGGGCCAAGGCCCTGGTCTGCAAAGTGGACTCCCGCTTCGTGATGCTGGTCATCCCGGCGGACCGAAAGCTCGACAGCAAACAAGTCCGGCAGGCGCTCGCCATCCGCGCGTTGCGGTTTGCCAGTGCGGACGAATTACGTCAATTGACCGGCATCGCGCCCGGTGCGGTCCCCCCGTTTGGCAGCTCCTTCGGACTCGCTACGTACTGCGACGCGCGCCTGGCAGACCAAGAGCGCATCAATTTCAACGCCGGCGACAATGCGATTTCGGTTTCGATGCGATCCGTGGATTATCTGGCGGTGGAACGGCCGACCATGGGCTGCTTCACTGCGTAGGCGCGCCACAGCTTTTCCCTGGAACCAGGATGCGTGAATATGAGTTTGAATTGGGTCGCCGGGTTCCAGCATAATCATATATGCGCAGTCCTAGACCCAACTCCGTTTCATCCCACCTACGTGGCCGGCGGATCGTGGATTGCCCGGCGGATTGATTTACCTTCCATCGATTACCCTAACTTCCGCACCGGATTGAACATGCAAACCGTTCTTGACGCGCAACACTTCACCATCGTCGTGCCGGACCGCCCGCACGTTTCGCGACCGGACGGCGGGCATATGATCATCAGACCGAAAGTGGCGGTCGTAGACCGCACGCAGCTCACGCGCGAACAGGCGGTCGAGTTGATGAAGCTGACGATGGTCGCCGGCGCTGCCATGCACGCCGTGCTGAATCGCCGCGGCATCGACATCTGGCGCATCAACTATCAGGACAACGGCAACTGGCGGCCCGAACTGCACGTGCACCTCTACGGCCGCGCAAAGAGCTCGAAGATGCAGCCTTATGGTTATTTTCTAACGATACCGCCGACCCCGCAGGCGTTCAAGCAACAGGCGGATCTCGAGCCGTTGAACGCAGAAGATGTTGCCGAGCTGCGCGCCGAAATCGAGCGCTTATTGGCGACGGAGAAATACAGGAATTTCTGATTGACGTCGTGGCGCGACAGCCCGCAGTCCGGAACCACCTACTCCGGTATGCCCGGCCTTCCGGCAGCGGGTAGAAAAACCTGTTCGTAAAAGTTTGCGATAAGCTTCCGGCGAAGAATGCCCGGGCGCTTCGGGCGATTGACTGCGGCACCCGGCGTAAGCCATACTCATGAGGGGCATTTTGGATTTCCTATCGTTGGAATTCCTATCCATCCTGCCACTCGCCTTAGTTCTGGAGGAGAACATGCGCAGAGCACTAACGATAATGACGATGGCACTGGCCGCCGGCCTGCTGGCCGCCGGCACCACAGCAACAGCGCAGACGAAAATCACGCGGCCGATCCGGCTGATCGTGCCGTATGTACCGGGAGGCGCAACCGACATCCTGTCGCGTCTTCTGGGGCCATTCATCAGCGAAGAATTCGGCCAGCAGGTGGTGGTCGACAACCGCGCCGGCGGCAGCAGCACGATAGGCACGCAGATGGTGGCGCGCGCCGCGCCCGACGGGCACACCATCGGCATGATAGACGCCGCCTACCTGATCAATCCGAGCCTGTTCGCCAAGCTGCCGTACGACTCGCTGAAGGACTTCGAGCCGGCGGTGCTGGTCGCGAGTGCGCCGCTGGTGCTGGTGGTGCATCCCGGCGTCGCCGCGTCGAGCGTCAAAGAGTTGATTGCGCTCGCCAAGGCTAATCCCGGCAAGCTGATGTTCGGTTCCGCCGGCAACGGCACCGCGGTGCACCTGGCTGCCGAGCAATTGCGTACCAGCGCGGGCATCGATGTCGTGCACGTCCCCTATAAGGGCACTGGACAGTCCTTTGCCGACATCGCCAGCGGGCAACTGACGATGCTGTTCGTTACGCAGGCAACCGGCAAGCCGATGTCCGCTGCCGGACGCGTGCGCGCACTCGCGATTACCAGTGCAAAGCGCACGCAGATCATGCCGGACCTGATGACCTTTGTTGAAGCGGGTTACCCGGCAGTCGATGCAGCGACCATCAACGGCCTTCTAGCCCCGGCCGGTACGCCGAAGGACTACATCCGGCGGCTCAACGCCGCAGTCGTGCGTGCGCTGAAGACCCGCGCGGTGCAGGACAAGTTGATGGAGCTTGGCTTCGATATCGTCGGCAATACGCCGGAGGAGTTCGGTGCATGGATACGCCGCGAGATGGTCAAATGGGACAAGGTGATCAAGGACGCCGGCGTGCGCGTCGAAGGACCGTGAGCTGGATCAAGCCATGACGATACGCTCGGTCGGAACCATAGCGCTCAGCCTGCCGTTCGATGTGGGCGGGCCAAAACCGCTGTTCGCCGGCAAGCCGCGCCTGATGGAGATACTGCTGGTGCGCGTCGAAACCGATGCGGGTATCGTCGGCTGGGGCGAAGCGTTTGGCTATGCGGTTTGGCCGGCGACGCGCGCCGCGGTCGAGACGCTGGTGGCGCCGCTTGCACTGGGCCGCGACGAACGCGACATCGCCGCGGTGCTCGACGATATTCAGCGCAAACTGCATTTGCTCGGCCGCACCGGCCCGGTGATATATGCGCTGTCCGGGCTCGACATTGCGCTGTGGGACATTGCCGGCAAGGCGGCGGGCAAGCCGCTCGCCGAATTGCTCGGCGGCGCGCGCCGCAGCCGGCTGCCGGCTTACGCGAGCCTGACGCGCTACACCGACCCTGCGCTGGTTGCGAAGAACGCGGCTGCCGCGAAAGCGCGCGGCTTCACGGCGATCAAGCTGCATGAGATCGGCGTCGAGCAGGTGCGCGTTGCGCGCGAGGCGGTCGGTGCGAACATCAAGCTGATGATGGACACGAATTGTCCGTGGACGCCGGAGGAGGCGCTCGCTATTGCGCGGCAAGTGCGTGAATACGATTTGTATTGGCTGGAAGAACCGGTGTGGCCGCCCGAAGATTATCGCGGACTCGCACAGGTGCGGCGGCAGGCCGGCATTCCGATCGCGGCCGGAGAAAACGCAGTGGGCTACCTCGACTTTGAGCGCGCCTTCGACGCCGGCGCAATCGACATCGCGCAACCGAGTGTGACCAAGATCGGCGGTATCGGCGAACTGATGCGCATCGCCGGGCTTGCGCACAAGCGGGGCGTGACCCTGATGCCGCATTCGCCTTACTTCGGGCCGGGGCTGCTTGCCACGCTGCACATCGCCGCCGTGCTTGCCGAGGAAACCCTCATTGAATACTCCTATGCCGACCTTGGCGCGAGCCCGCTCGGCGACGCGATCGCGGTGAACGACGGATACCTCGCCGTGCCGCAGGGCGCCGGGCTGGGGCGCGATCCAGATCCGCAAGTAATCGAGAAATACCGGGTCTGAAGAACTCGGGCGCTCGGCGCGATCCCTACAGCCGTTGGGGCGATCATGATGCCGGGGAGAAATCGAAGCCCTCCTGACCCGATTCATTTCTGCTGGTGCGGCTGCGTGACTGTCAGCTGCTGGCGAAAGCAGTCATTCAATGACCAAACGGCGCTCCTCGCGCCTTGCGCTGCACCCCAAATTGCCCTCGTCGCGCTCATGTGCTGAATGTCAACAGACCCTAACCACAGGCAGGGTACGCAGAGTTGTTTCCGGTTTCGATGCCCGGCTTTCAGGCATATTTCGATGCCCGGCTTTCAGGCATAATTGGCGTCGTGTGCCAACAAAAAACAACAAACACCACGACCGTAGATGCTGCCGCGAGATGTCGGACACGGCATTGTTCTGACCTTATGTGGCGCGACATGTAGGTGCGTTTACCAGCATGCTTGCTTCATCTGAGTTGGCTCGGCCCCAGCCGAGAATCAGGGTCACGTTTTCTCAGGCAATGGGAATCCTGGGGCCTTATTTCTGGCATTTGATCAAAGAGCAAATCCTCATAGTCGTGCCGGTGTGCCTCTATCTGGCTTTCTTTCAGTTCACCATACTGCAGTACGGTCTGACCAAGATCGGTGCCATCGTTGGCGGCATATCCGTCGTGATTTTCGGATTGATGTTCTTTCTTGAGGGAATTCGAATCGGGCTCGTTCCCGTCGGCGAGACGATCGGTGACACATTGCCGCGATCCTGCTCGCTGGTGACCGTCCTCGTTTTCGCTTTTGTGTTAGGCAATCTCGCGGCGTTCGGAGAGCCCGTTATCGGAAGTCTTCAGATGGCAGGTGCGGGCATCGATCCGCACAAAGCGCCGTTGCTTTACGCGCTGCTCGTTCAGCGGCCCTTGTTGCTGACCGTGACCATTTCATTGGCGGTGGGGGTGGCGGTCGTTGCCGGAACGGCCCGTTTCATTTTTGGTTGGAGCCTGAAGCCAATGGTATTGCCTCTGGTCGGGTTCGTCGTGCTGCTGACGCTTTATTCCGCGCGCGATGAAACGCTTGCGGCAGCGATCGGCCTGGCATGGGATACCGGCGCGGTGATTGTCGGTCCGGTTCTTTGTCCGCTGGTCCTGGCTCTGGGACTGGGGGTGAGCCGGGCGACGGGCAAGGCCGATTCCGGCATGGGGGGGTTCGGATCGGTCGGACTGATCTCCATCGTCCCCGTGGCAGCGGTTGTTCTGCTCACCCTGTTCTTGGACGTGTCATCGCCGGGCGCGTCCGTTGCGCTGGGCGCATCGGAGCATTCGGCGGCGCATCCATCTCTTGGGGACGCCGCGCTCGAGTCCTTCCTGCTCGGAATGCGCGCCATCGCTCCGATATTCGTTTTTCTCTGGTGTTTCATGAGGTTCTTTCTAAAGGAAGAGGGCATTCCGACTTCACAATTCCTGCTTGGGGCGGCGTTTGCCATTCTTGGGTTGTTCCTGTTCAACTTCGGGCTTTCGATTGGTCTGGGCGAACTTGGCACGCAGGTGGGGGACAGGCTTCCGGTATCTTTCCACCCTCCCGACAGCTCTCTTTACCCCATCGAAATCGGAAAGGTGCTCGTCGTAGTCTTCGGAATCATTTTGGGATATGGTGCGACTTTGGCCGAGCCGGCATTCAATGTCCTCGGCCAACAGGTGGAAGACGTCACGCAGGGAGCATTTAAGAAATGGCTATTCTGCCAAGCCGTGGCTGTCGGTGTGGGCGTTGGCGCCGGCTTCGGGATGCTGTCCCTTGTGTACCAGGTTGATCTGCTGGTGCTCCTTCTGCCACCCTATGTGCTGCTGTTCGTCCTCACCATCATAAACAAAGAGAAATACGTCAATATTGCCTGGGATGGCGGCGCAGTCACCACGGGTCCTGTGACCGTTCCGCTGAAGTTGGCAATCGGCATTTCCCTTAGCCACGCCACCGGTTTCGCCGAAGGGTTCGGCATTCTGGCCCTGGCGTCCGCTTATCCCGTTCTCAACATTCTGCTGTTGGGTTGGTATGTCACGAGCAAGGAAGCTCAAGATCAGCCGGAGGTCGCATGAAGCAAAACTATCAGGAGGGGCTGCAGCTGATTTCGTGTGTCGTTCAAAGGGGCAAAGCCGATAAGGTGGTCAAGGCGGCCCTTGACGCCGGCGCGGCGGGAGCGACCGTTTTCTTCGGGCGCGGCATGGGGCTGAGGGAGCGCCTCGGACTGCTGGGCCTCGCGATCGTGCCGGAGAAGGAAGTGATCATGATCGTCGCGCAGCAGGCGGAAACCCAGCGAATTTTCGACGTCATAGTCGAAGCTGCGAAGCTGAATACGCCCGGAATGGGCATCGCATACACGATGCCCATTCACCAGGTGGCCGGACTGTTTCCCGTAGAAGAGGAAACAGCGTAAGGCGCTGCGCGGCTGGTGGCCCGTTGTTGGTCGATTCCAGCCGCCCGGCCCAAGAAATTACTTCGCCCCAGTGCTCAGATTTGGTCGGGGAGCCAAATCACTTCATTTCCTATGCTCTAAAGACGTCCGCGTTCGGCAGTGAAAGGCGCACAAAGGCGCCAGGAGTGCGCCCTTCGCAGTTGGCACGTGCATGCGACCCCGCTACGCGGACGAGGGGCCGAAGACGGGTAAGTTGTACGCGCCGAACTTATCCTCGCCGTCCGTCCAGCGCAGCGACAGCAGCATACCCTCGCGCAGATCCGCCACCTCCATGTCCACCGGGTAGGAAACGAAGAGCGGCCCCTCGTCCAGTTCGAGAACGATGACGGTGTGGGGCACCGGGTATTGCTGAAAATAGCTGCGGCGGAAGGTCGTCCAAGAGAGCACCTTTCCCCGGCCGTCTATGGATGCCCACTCGAATTCGTCGGATAGGCACTTGTCGCATGTGGGCCCGGGTGGCCAGCGGAACTTGCCGCAATGTGAGCATTTTTGCAGGCGGAACTCCTTTTTTAGCGTGTATGCCCAGAACTGCTCGGCATACGGATCCATCGAGCGGATCGGACGCGTCGTGGCCATCGCTCAGCTCCCCTTCGTGTAGATGATGCTCTTGCACTTACCCGCCACGTCGTGGACGTACTGCGCGACCTGCGCACCCTTTACCTGACGTGGCCCGAGGCCGCCCCGCAGCTGGCGGACGAGTTCGGGCTGGTGATTCCAGCTCTGCATGTAGCTCTCGGACAGCATGCCACCGCTGGTGTTGCAGGGCAGTTCGCCGCCGATCTCGATGCGCCCATTCTGGACGAAGGCCCCGCCCTCACCCTCCTTGCAGAAGCCGAAGCCCTCCAATGATGCCAGCAGGTGCACGCTGAAACTGTCGTAAGTGCCAAACACATCGACGTCCTTGGGCGTGACCCCTGCCATGGGATAGACCTGGGCAGCCACGTCGTGGTGCCCCGTGTGGTAGAAATCTTTGAGACGCGGCCGCAGTTGCGTGGCGTCGACGTTCTCCTCGGACCAACCGATGCCGCTCACCATGACGGGCGGATGCTTCAGATCCTTGGCCATGTCGGCACGACGCACGATGATGGCCACCCCGCCGTCGTTGATGAGGCAGTAGTCGAAGAGGCGCAGGGGCTCGGCCACATAGGGCGCCTTCATGTAGTCTTCGATGGTCAGCGGCTTTTGCATCACGGCGTTGGGGTTCAGGCAGGCGTGCTTGCGAAAGGCCACGGCGATCGCGCCCAGCTGCTCGTCGGTAGTGCCGTAGAGGAGCTTGTGGCGCTGGAACATGAGCGCGTACAGGGCGCCCTGCGAGGTCATGCCCCAGGGCGCGTAGTAGAAGTAAGAAGTGATGGCGCCGCCTGCCACCCGGGCTCCGCCGTAGGCGGTGTCCATCGAGCGCTGGGCGTTGCCATAGACCAGGGCAACGGTCGTGCACAGGCCGCAGTTGATGGCCATGGTTGCCTCGATGATGCACTGCGCTGCATCGCCGCTGCCGCTCCAGCGTGGATTCAAGCCCCACAGCTCGCTCGCCCGCTCACCCGACAACGTCGGCCCCGTGCACAGGCCGTCGATGTCGTCCTTCTTCAGCCCGGCATCGTCGAGAGCGCGCTTAAGGGCGCGCGAGGCGAGCGTGTAAGAGTCGTAACGCGCCTCGCCCTTGTTGACGGCGCGGCCGCCCGCACCGCGATAGTCGGCGCCGTAGTCGGTCTCGCCCACGCCGACGATGGCCACGCTATCCTTCAGCGGCGCGAGCCGCGCTTTGTCAAAGCTAATCGCCATAATCCACCTTTCTTCTAGATCACGCCGCGTTCAGCGAGCGAGGCGATCTCCGCCTCGCTCATGCCTAAAAGCTCGCCATAGACGTACTGGTTGTGTTCGGCCAAACCGGGCGCGCGCCCGTGCACGAAGGCCGGGGTGCGCGACATCTTGACCGGATAGCCCTCGTTGGGGACCTCGCCGAGCTCGGGATGGTTGATGATCGGAAACATCTCGCGGTGCTGCAGCTGCGGATCGTACTCGACGCGATCCTCGGCGCTCTGGACCACCGAGGCGACGATGCCCGCCGCCTGGCACTTGTGCATGATGTCGTAGCGTCGCCGCGCGCGCGTCCAGCGGGCTATGATGGCATCGAGCTCGTCCTGGTTGGCGACGCGCGCCTCGTTGGTGGCGAACTTTGCATCGAGCGCGAGACCGGGCTGGCCCATGAGCTGGGCGAGCGATTCGAACTGCGCCTGCGTCTCGCACGCGATGAACACCCACCAGTCTTGTCCGACGCGATCCTTCCCCGAGCACCGATAGGTATTGTGCGGCGCCACCGCCGGAAATACCGAGCGGTTACCCGGCGGGAAATCCGGCCGCCGCGTGCGTCGGCCGTTCACCTGATAATCGAGCATGTAGGTGCCGAGCATCGACATCGCTCCCTCGGTCACCGAGTAGTCGATGTAAAAGCCCTTGCCCGTCTTCTTCGCCTGCAGCAGCCCCTGAACGAGTGCAAGCCCGCCCATCCAGCCGCCCATGACGTCGAGATACGAGAAACCCCACCCTGCCGGCGGTTTGCCAGGCAGTCCCGACGCGAGCGAGAGACCGGATTGCGCCGCGGCGGTCGGTCCGAAGCTGCGATAACCCTTCCAGTCGCCCGTGTGCCCGAAGCCCGACGCGCTCATGTAAACGAGCTTGGGATTGAGCGCATGGATCCGCTCCCAAGTGAGGCCCCAGTTCGGCAGCACCTCGGCGCTGAAGTTCTCGACCAGCGCATCGCACATGCCGATGAGACGCTCGACGATCTTCAGGCCCTCCGGGTTCCTCGTATTGAGGCTGATCGCAAGCTTCCCGTTGTGCAGTGTGTTGAAGTAGGGTGCAGGGTAGAGTTTCGTCTTTCCCGGGGCCTGCGCGGCTGCCGACTCGTCACGGTGCGTATTGAATTGGGGGTCCGCGTAGACCTTCTTCATGCCCGGCAATTCGGCCGCCTGCGGCTCGTCGGTCACGATGCTCGGCGTCGCATTGAATCGGTGATCGTCCCAGCCGCCGGCGCGCTCGACGTGGATCACCTCGGCGCCGTAGTGCGTGAGCAGGCGCGGTGCCCATGGGCCCACGGTTTTCCAGGTGAAGTCGAGTACGCGAATGCCGCTCAAGATGCCAGGACGCACAGGTGTACTCATCGGATGGCTCCTGCCGCAGTCAGGGCCGCGATCTGCTCGGCGTGCAGACCGAGATCCTGCGCGAGGATTTGTTTGGTGTGCTCGCCCAGATGCGGCGCGCGGCCTCTGGGCTCGATCTTCAGTTCGTCGGACGCGAACGGGCCGCGCGGATACGGAATCGAGCGGCCGATCTCCGGATGCTCGATCGAGCGCCAGTAGTCCCGCTGCTGGTAATGCGGAATGTCGTAATTCTCCTCGGCGGCATGGACGAGGCCCCACGAGACGCCGTACGACTGCGCACGGTGGAAGCATTCTTCGCCCTTGCTGGCAGCGATGAGGCGTGCGATGGCGTCACGCACGACGGTACCCGTGCGGTACTCCGACATGCGGAACGCCTCGTCCTGGTATTTCGGATCGTGCAGCTCGCCCGTCACGCCCTTCTCGTCCATCCACTTGATCAGATTCTCCCAAACCCGCGGACCGAAATTCTGCATGACGGCGATCATGTACTTGCCATCGGCAGTGGGGAGCTGCAGCGGCGGCTGCCGCTTGGGGTTGGCGTG
>Ga0209514_10000459_pt1 | contig 83674 bp, 60 predicted proteins | sample Subgrocontami58m_FD_187452 | JGI IMG/M metagenome (GOLD analysis project Ga0209514, IMG submission 187452) | Subsurface groundwater microbial communities from S. Glens Falls, New York, USA - GMW37 contaminated, 5.8 m (SPAdes) (version 3) | ecosystem: Environmental > Aquatic > Deep subsurface >... | reverse complement strand
CACCAAGACCCAGCCCCTCAAGTACGAGGAGTTTCAGCCCTGCCTGGAATGGTGGGGTAGTCGGGAGGAGAACGGCCGGGCCTGGAAGGTGCCGGCAGAAGAGCTGCTGGCCGCAAACTGCAACCTTGACCGCAAAAATCCCACCGCGAAGGACGACCTGGTCCACCGGCCGCCTGAAGAACTCGTGGCCTCCATTCTCGAAAAAGAGCAGCGGATCATCGAGATTGTCGGGCGAATCAAGACCCTCCTGGAGAAACCGCTATGAAAGGCAAGGCACTAAGGACCAAAGCGGTGCAGGAGCCCCCGCCCGGTTACAATGAATCGGCCATCGCGATCTATGAAACGCCGAGCGGCGTCCGCGTGGACATCAAGCTGGAGAGGGAAACCGTCTGGCTGAACCTGAACCAGATATCCATCCTTTTTGACCGGGACAAATCCGTCATTTCTCGCCATTTGCGGAATGTCTTCAAGGAGAAGGAACTAGACCGGGATTCAACTGTTGCATTTTTTGCAACAGTTCAAAACGAGGGAGGCCGCACGGTCGAGCGGCAGGTAGAATATTTCAATCTCGATGCCGTCATCTCCGTCGGCTACAGGGTGAACTCGAAACGCGGCACCCAGTTCCGCATCTGGGCAACGTCCGTACTGCGTGACCATCTCCTGAAGGGCTATAGCGTCAACGAACGCCGCCTCCGGGAACTCAACCAGACGATCCGCCTCATCGCCGACGTGGCCGGCCGCCGGGAATTATCCGGTGACGAGGCCAAGGCACTGCTCTCTGTCGTGGCCGATTATTCCTTTGCCCTCGATCTCTTGGACGACTACGACCATCAGCGCGTTGCCGTGAGCGGGACGACGCCGGGGTCCGTCAAACCCCTCGACTACGACGAGGCACGGCGGATGGTGAATCATCTGACAGAAAAATTCGGCAGCTCCGACCTCTTCGGGCGGGAAAAAGACGAGAGTCTGAAAGGCGCCCTCGGGGCGGTCAGGCAGACCTTCGGCGGGAAAGATGTTTACCCCAGCATTGAGGAGAAGGCCGCAAACCTGCTTTATTTTCTCATTAAGGACCATCCATTCATGGATGGAAACAAGCGCATCGGCGCCGCCCTCTTCCTGTGGTTCCTGGAAAAGAACGAGGCCCTCTACCGCCCTGACGGAACGAAACGCATCGCCGACACCGCCCTCGTCGCCATGACCCTCCTCATCGCCGAGAGCCAACCGGCAGAAAAGGACCTCCTGACCCGGGTCCTCATCAATCTCATCAGCCGGAGGGAACCGTGAGCAAAGCGTGGCCCAAGGTGCGGCTGGGGGAGGTGCTGAAACGTTCGGACGAGACGGTTGAGCCATCGGCGGATACTGAATATCGCGAAATTACGGTCCGTCTTTGGGGGAAAGGTGTTGCCGAGCGCGGCATTGTGAGCGGCGCTGCGCTCTCCGGAAGGCGATTCATAGCTCATGCAGGCCAGTTCATCGCATCACGCATTGACGCCAGAAATGGTGGCCATGGGCCTTGTGCCGTCGTTGCTCGAAGGCGCTCTTGTCACGAATGATTTCCCTCTGTTTTGGATAAACCGTGACAGACTGGAACCACCTTTTCTATCATGGCTCAGCAAAACAAAAGGATTTGTAGAGCTTTGTCAACGTGCCAGCGAAGGAACGACCAACCGTGTGCGTTTGAAGGAAGAACGTTTTCTCGCCCTCGAAATCCCTCTGCCACCATTGTCGGAACAGCAGAGGATCGTTGCAAGGATCGAGGAACTGTCTGCACATATTGCTGAAGTTCGATTGCTGAAGGAGAAGGAATTTGCAGAAATTCGTCAATTACTGCTTGGAGAATTCTTGCAGATTACAGAGAACGTGACGCGGAAAGCAATGCGGGATGTTGCCCCCCTTGTCAGGCGGCCGGTCGAAATAAAGTCTGATGCGCTTTATCCGGAACTCGGTATTCGCTCTTTCGGTAATGGCACATTTCACAAACCAGAGCTCAGTGGCTTCGAACTCGGCGGAAAAAGGATCTTCAAGATAGAACCGGGAGACCTTCTATTCAGTAATGTCTTCGCATGGGAGGGTGCAATCGCGGTGGCAATGCCCAAAGATGCGGGGCGGTATGGCTCGCACCGCTTCATAACTTGCACGGCAAAACCGGGGGAAATAACTGCTGAATTCCTGCGTTTCTATTTCCTTACAAACGAAGGCTTGGCATTGATTCGGGCTGCATCTCCAGGCGGTGCGGGGCGAAATCGGACCCTCGGATTGGACGCCCTGAGTAATATCCGAGTTCCCGTACCTTCATATGAATTGCAGACCAGGTTCGACGCTTTACAAGCAGAAGTAGACAATCTCAGACATCTCCAAACCCAGGCTACCGCCGAACTGGCCGCCCTGCTTCCCACAATTCTCAACCAGGCTTTTGAAGGAGAACTATAGATATGAAGTAGGAGGTGCTCATGAAGACAAGAAAAAGAGGACAGGCTGCTTTGTGGAAAAATTCAGTCACCCAAGATCAAGACAACGGGCAGCTGTATGTCGGTTTGAGACCGACCTGCCCGGTGTCTCCGGCTGAAGAAAAAGGAGTCTGTCCCCTTTTTCTCGTTGCGTTGGGCATTGTTGCCGCGATGACACTGCAAAAGAAGCAAATAACTTTAAGGTGCAACAGTCTGACATGATAGAAAAGATCGAACCCATACCTAAAATTATTCCAGAACCACTCCGTCTCGCCACAATTCAGCAGAAGCTCATCCCATTTATTGGCGCAGGGGTCTCTCAACTTGGAGGTTGCCCAAACTGGAGTGAGTTTGCCGATGCCTCCCTCAGTTTTTTCGTTGAAAATGGGAAGTTGAATCATGCCCAACTCTCCCAAATTGCGCCTCTTTCTTCTCGGGTGAAGTTGTCTGTGGCTCTGGAGCTTGAAAAGCAGCACAATCTTCGTATCGACTTCAAGAAACTGCTGACGCCGTCCGGGGCTAAGAAAAAAATCGGGGATGAGGTCTATGCGAACCTCTCAAGACTGGCAACCACTTTTGTTACGACGAATTATGATAATTGGCTGGACCAAATTCCACCAGAACCTTTGCGGGCCGATGAGCTGGCGCCTTCTCAGTCACTGCCACTGGGCACATCGCGCCATTGCTTTTATAAGCGCAACGATATCTCTGTTGGGAACCTGGACGTCCCGAATGCAGTGTTCCACATACATGGTTCAATCCGTGATCGAGACAGCATGGTGCTCAGGACTGTCGACTACCTCGATTGCTATTCAAGCCATCGAATTGATGGAAGAGAGAATCACGAAAATGCGTTCCTGACATTTCTGCAGACTCTTTTCCAGTTGAAGAACATCCTATTCATTGGTTACGGCCTCAATGAGATGGAAGTCCTTGAGTACATAGTTCAGAAGGGGATTCAGAAGCCGAAAACTGATGAGGAACCAAGACACTACGTTCTGCAAGGTTTTTTCACGCACGACTTGGAGCTCGCACGCAGTCTGGAGAGCTATTTTCATGAGTTCGGGATTGGGTTAATTCCATTTTCACGTGACGACTGTAATTGGGATCAACTGATTGCAGTCATTGACTACTTTGCCCGGGAGATTCCCCCTGGTCCACCATTGGCTTTGCCAAAGCGCCTCGAAATGGAGGAGTTACTATCGTGAGCCTGGTATTAACGACAAAGCAAACGTTGTTTATTAAGCGGATGACCGAAAATCAAGAACAAGCGAAGTGGGGTTTTGAGATTCTACTCAAGCAGCCAAATTTCGCTGAATATTTTGACCACTTAAAAGATGCTGGCCTTTTCGCTCCAGAACATAATTTGGATCCGATACCGTCCGAGGACAGCAGGTTCGTGCGAATCCCCTATTGGAGTGCGCTTGACTATTTGGTAGCGGTTGCGAAGCAGGCTGGGGCCAACAAAGACATCCAGTTAGCACAAAAGGTTATGGACGTCATTCGCACCGTAAGTAGCTTTTGCGGTTCCGATGGTAGAAGTCGTGACAATTATCATACCTATATGAAATTTGCCGAAATTCTCGGTCTTCTGCCGACGGCCTCAATTGAAAAAGAAGACCTCAGTCTTATCGCGATCTGGCTGAGCAGCAAATACGACCGAGGGATGGTTGGTCATTCCCTTGATATAGGAGCACTAAGGCAGTTGCTAGCGAGCGAAGCGCCTGAAGACTGGAAAAAAGCCGTCATAATACTTGACCATTGCACGGCTATTCTTTGGACTGAGGAAAAAGGCGTTAGTAAAGGGCGGAAGAAGCCGGTAGCAGTTATTGAGGACTACTGGTTTAAGGAACTGATCAAACACCATGCAGATACCTTTGGCGCTAAGACAGGCAGAGAAGCAGCCCAGATATTCCGTAACAGGCTTTCCGTAATTTTTGGCGAAGAATTCGGCGATCTTCCGACCTACTTGAGCCGACCCGCCGTTGAGGATCATCCGCAGAACCATTCGTGGGATGAAGTTGTCAACGGAATTGTCGAAGGACTTCGAGATGTCTTATTGTCCTGGATTGAAAACAAGTCAGAGGGTGCTTCTGTGTTTGTTGCAGAGATCCTTGAAGATAAAAACGAGATGGTTCGTCGGATCGCCATTTATATTCTTGGTCAGCGATGGTCTGTGCTGAAAAGTCTCTATAAGAATATTATTAGCACCCGCCTCTTTGATTCGAGAAATATCCACGAAACTTACCATTTGCTCAAAGATCGCTTTGCCGAATTCAGTGAGTCAGAAAAGGCATTAACACTTGAGGCGATTCGCCAGTTGTCACCACCAGATCATGAAGATTCGCACCGGCTTCTGAAGCACACGCAGAGAAACTGGTTGTCAGCAATCGCGGGAAAGGGATATGAACCAGCTGACAGCTGGTTTAGGGAACTTGATACTGACCCGAGCATAGGCAGACTGTCAGAGCATCCTGATTTTCACTCCTATATGGAGACATGGTCTGGTCCAGGCCCTTCGCCATATTCCGCGCAAGCACTGCTTGCGTTTGCTGAAGACGGCAGCTTAATAAAAAGGTTAAACGAGTTTCAGCAATCCAGTGATTGGCAGAGCCCGTCAACCCCATCCATAAAAGCCCTCGTCGATTCACTTGAGGAGATTGTGGGAATCCATCCCCGTAGATTCCTTCAGCTCCTGCCTGCCTTCCTAGATGCCAAAAGGCCATATCAGTACGGTATCATCAATGGGTTCAAAACTATCTGGGATAAACCCAAGGATAAACAGCAGGATCTTGACTGGGATGTCGCATGGGGCCGATTAATCGATTTCTTTGCACAGCTGCTGGATAAACCTGATTTCTGGTCAGAAGAAGTTGTTAGTGATCATGATTTGACTCCTACCCGTGACTGGATCCCACCGATCATTGCTGAATTTCTACGTGCTGGTACGAGAGATGACAATAAGGCCTATCCACCAAAATATCTTACGAGTACGTTTGAGTTAGTAAAAATTCTATTAGAGAAATTGGAACCTGCTGCAGATGCGAAAGAAGATGCCATGTTTCAGGCAATTAACTCACCGAGGGGCAAGGCGATTGAAGCACTTTTCAGCCATACGCTCAGAGTGTGCCGCATCAGCGACAAGGAGAGTGGAGATCATACGGAGGCTTGGAAAGTTATTAAGCCAGCCTTTGATGAAGAACTCGCAAAATGCGAGAATACCAATTACGAATTCTCCACGCTGGCTGCGGCTTACCTTGCGAATATAGACTACATTAGCCGCGACTGGCTGTTGCCAAGTATTGACAAGATTTTCCCTAAAGACTTCCCGGAAAATTTTGCATGTGCCATAGACGGATTGGCATACGCATCAGCATCTCGATCAATCTATCGGCTGTTACTTGACCATGGAGTTCTGGACAGGGCTTTGCGTCCAAATCGAACTCGGAAGCAAGCTCATGAAAAAATCATTGAAAGGATCGCGCTTGCTTATCTCTGGGGGGATGAAACGCTGAATTCACCGAGGTTATCGTATCTGTTCGAAGGAAACCAGATTGAAGATCTTCAAGACGCCGTCGGGTTTTTCTCCAATGCAAGAAGGCAGGAGTTGGCGAAAGAACAAATCGAACGGATTCTCTGTTTTTGGGAGAAATGTGTTTCTTGGGTGGAAGCTTTGGCCGAGCCTCCAAAGATACTTCTTTCGAGATTAAGCCAATTGATTTGTTATGTATCAGCACTTACAGACAGAGAAATCAAACTTTTGATGGCGGTTGCGCAGTACGTAGAAGTTGAGTATCATGCCGACACGTTTATCGAGGGACTAGATCACTTGGTGGAGCAAGATCCTGAAAAAGTTAGCCTTGTGCTAGGGAAGGTTCTCGATGCATATCAGCCGGACTTTGACTACGAAGATCGATTGAAGAATCTTCTGATAAAATTAGCTCGAAGCGGGAGACGCGACGATGCTCTTCGTTATCTCGATCGCGTAAGAAGGCTTCCCGGTATTGACCAGATATTCAAGCAAATAACCGAAGGGACGGTGTGAGATTCTCACCATTTCTAACGTAAATATGCGATTCATAAATGTATTCCAAAGCACTTATTTCTGTGCGGAGCTAAACTTTGCCACATGTCATTTTTGTACAGACCTCCCTGATTCGCTTCAAATACAAAGCGGGGGACGGGATGATCAGGCTGGTCCATTAAAGAGGGTTTGAAAAAGCGCATAGAAAGAGGCAGCCTTTTTTCTTGCTTGGTGCGGGAAGGCTCCTCCGTGAAAAAGGGTATCTGGTAATTTGAAAACTACCCACTTTTCAAAATCAATGGCTGGACCGCCATTTTCGTAGTTACCTTGGAAAGGCTCATAAGTGACGACTGCTGAGGCCATAGAAGGCATTACAAACGCGGGAGAGTTCGAAATTCTCGCGACTCGTGTACTCAGGATTACAGAAGAAGACTGTCGACTTCTCGATCATATGGGTGTTAACGCGGTGGGAAAGACTGTCGCAAACCCAATTGACGGCTTCTGCAAGGTGCCCGGTACGGATCCGCCGCGGTTCCTGATGGCAGCGTTTACGACGGATAGGGCAGAGTCCCTTGAACGTAAGTGGTTATTTGATCACTCCACTGCACCTAGGGCCAAGAAAGCGACGGCAGCCGACGATGGCGATTTGGTTAAAGCGCATCTGCGTGCACAAGTATTACTTATAGATCACACTGGTGCGACTTTTACAGTTCATCTATGTACCAATAAGCAACCCGACGATCAGTTGATGGCAAAAGTCCTCAAACGGGGAGTAGAACTTGGTTTGGATGTACGATTTCTAACACGATCCTGTCTGAGGGATATTCTGGATGTCAATCCCGATGGGCAGTGGCTTCGGAAAGAACACTTGGGAATTGAGGCCGACCGTCTGTCATTTTCGCTGCTCCGCGAACTGTCAGCAAAGAGTCTCCAGCTATATGGGAGAGAATTCCTGATTACGCCGCCTGAAACCTTCGTTTCAACTGCCGTAGCGCGTTGCCTCGAAGCCTCGCTAGCTGCGTCGAGGTCAATTTACGTGGTGACAGGTACCTCCGGCAGTGGCAAGAGCGTCTCCTGCTATCAGATTCTATGCAATCATCTAGCTCATGGCGGTGTCGGTCTCTGGATCCCAGGTGAGCTAGCCGCACGCGCAACATCTTTGGAGGAGGCTATCGGCCTCACCCTTCGTTCGCTTCATCCGATGATCGAACCAACAGCTGCAGCTGTCGCACTACGTCTCGGGAGAGCGGCACAACGGTTTATCTTAGTTATCGATGATATAAATCGAGGTAGTATCCCCGCAGAATCTCTGAGAAAACTACTTGCCTGGAGCCGCCCGACTGCTGATGGGAAGAATCGCCCCTTGTCACCATGTGCTATTCTCGTGCCGGCGTGGGATCTTTACTGGGCACCACTAGATGTACAGTTTCGCTCGGCAAATTGGCTGGTAAGAATACCTGTAAATAAGATGGGTGAAGAAGAAGCACAGGCATGCCTTGCAGCCGCACAGGGATCCCCCCTACAGAAACTTTCTGACGCTGACCAAAGGCAGATCGTGGCGGCACTGGCCTTTGATCCAATACTGATTGCCCTGTACGCGAGTGCTATTGTAGACCATCTTGAGATTTCCACACCAACATTAGCGATTGACGTCATAAAGCAATTTGTGGAAATGGCTGAGTGTGAAGCCGTTACATCGACTGGGTATCTCCAGAGCGATTATGATCGGGCTCTAACACATCTGGCAGCGACGCTGCTCAGTCAACGGGTTCTTTATCCTCGCTGGGAGGATGTCCAACAATGGCTACCGGATTATGAAGTAAAGGCGATTAGAGAATTGGCCCGCCTGGGGAAGGTTTGTCGAGTAACTAATCGGGATGGCGAGGATCGATTCGAGTTCCGTCACGACCGCATTCTTGAACACTTCCTTGTATATGCACTGATGCGAATGCTTTCTGAGATAGAAGCGAATGCGGATGTTCTTAGTGATCCGTTCTACGCCTCATTTGTTGGGCAGGCTCTAGCAATCTGTTGCCCCTCTTATGATCTGCTTGAATTTGTCCGGCAGCATGCCCCGCTTGCGCTTATTTCATCTCTTCGCTTTCTTCCAGTTCTACATGGTGATACCACAGACCGTATCGTAGCGGCTGCAAAGGATTGGTTAGAATCAGCATCCAAGGACCGCAAAACTCCCTCTGCACTACTCTTTGAAGCCTACCGTCTTCTTGAGGGAACGGATACGCCAAATCTCCTAATTGTCACCCAATCTCTATCTCATCATCGACTGCTGGCTCGTGGGCGGCTTGCGAATGGAGATGCTTCGGCTGGAGTTGTCGAATTCTCTGATCATCGATGGTTTGCACCTGCCGTGACAGATCGCGGTTTAGATGCAGTTCTCAGTCGGGCGATTCATCGTCATAAAAGTAAATTAATTGCGGACTGCACGGCACTACTTCAACGGGGAGATATCACGGACACCGACAGACGCGGTGCTCTTGTGTTAGCAGGGTTCATTGCTGATGTAGCGCTGGCAGTTCCCATTCGAACTGCTTGGGATCTGTCGGTCGACAAGTCCAGCGTTCTTCAGTCTGCTCTGTGGGCCGGTCTTCGTTGTGCTGCCAATAGCCCACCACGGATTTTAGACGGAATGTTGGCTCAATGGGCAGCGTTACCCGACGAAGACGAGGGGAAAGGTATATCAGAAAGAGACTCCATTGCGGAAGAACTACGATTTGCTATTCCGCGAGGGATTCCAGAATCGGTACTCGGCTACCTGATAGCAAAGTCGAGAGTTGACGAGTTGCTCCGACGAGCCATCGTCTTCATGTTGGAACGTGTCGATCACCCGCTCGTGGTTGCGTTTCTCATCGAAGTGGCCGCGGAGACCGAACGGCATATGAAAGAAACAAAAGGATTCTCGCCCTGGCTTGTGATGCAAAGGGACCAATGGGATCCAACGAGAGATGACAGAGGAAAACGCCTTTCCACAGAGTCTATGCAAGAAATGAGATACTGCTGGGAATCGAAAACCGCAGACCCTCAATTGCGTGAGACTGCCTTTAATTTTTGGGTGACTGCCGTTGATGACCTTGATGTTTTGCGTTCAATCCCATCCGACCACCCACAGTATAAGATTGTATTGCGCCGCCGGGCAAAGCTGGGCGATAAGTCCGCCGTAACACATATCAAGCCGCTGCTCGCATCTGACAAGCATTGGTTCTATTTCATTGGCAAGATTTGGACGGAGCAGTTCAAGGACATGCTCGATGATGCCCTTATGAACTTAGGGAAAAAGACGTCACCCGACTTCACTGGTGGCATTACTAATGACCATTATATGTTGGCCCAGCTACTCCGTGACATCCCGGCGAACCAATCGCAACAGCTTCTCGTGACACACTGGGATCATCTGAAATTCAGCCCGAAGTTTGTGCAAGCAGCGCTTTACATTGGAACCACCGAATGCATTGTACTGGCAACTAAGGTAATAGGAGAATTTCCCAGTAACGTTGATCCCTTTGAGCATATAGATAATTTCTTCGGTTTTTTTACTACGAACCTGATGGATCGCTTGGCAATAAGCCATCTTGAAGTGCTGTTACCCTTTTTAGGAAGACTCAGTGACCATGCTCTAGTGGATATGGCAGCTTTCTGTGATGGCCGTGGTCATCGCGATTGGGGCCGACTGTATCTGAAGCCTGAATTTGACTCGCGTAGGGCTCGGTTACCGCATGCTATAAAAGAGCAACCTGAATATATTGAACGTCTGGGTAGGCGCTATTTCCCTTCCGATGATGACCTCTTAGAGGAACTCGATTGGGTTGAGCAGCAGGGGGAACACTACCAGGGGCACCTCTACCATTGGTCAGAGGAGTTTGAACGGCGCCAAGATGAACACACACGGTGGCAGCGTATCTTGACCAAATGGTTTTCGCATAAAACGACAATTGATAGATTCCGTATAGTTGCGAATGCTATCTTAGAACATGGGACACGAACGGACATCTATCTACTCAACGCGTATGTGATTTCGGGTGGCCCCAGCGAGATCGACCAATTACGGGCGAACGCCAGCTTCGGCGTCAGACGACGCTCCCTTAGATGACCGGAAGTGTTAGTGGCTAAGGTGGCTGAAAGCTCCCATACCTTCTTCGATCACGCATGAGCAGTATGGGTTGAAATCTGTTACATGAACGCTTTTTTCCAAAACGACGGCTTCAATAAACAACAGATAACTTACTAATATTAAAGCTGTTATTGGCAAGTGGTAAACGCGATATCCACAACGATTCTTTTTATTTTTTTTGAAGGACAAGTATGCATAAACCGAATGAACTCTTTTTGCGCATTTGCAAACCCGACGCCTATCACCCCGCTCATCCTTCGACAAGCTCAGGATGAGTGAGTTGAACAGTCAAAGGGTTACGATTGAATCCGGATGCCCACCCGCTTGCCCACCAGCTTGGCGAGACCGGCAACGCCGATGGTCAGAAGAATGATAAAGGACCCGGCAATCGCCGCGGACTCGTAATTTCCGTCCACCATATAGTCCAACTGCAGCATGGCCAATGGGCGATTCTCCCCCGTAACCAGCATGGCAATTGTGGCCACGTCTTTTGCGGCGTGGATAAAAGTCAGCGTGCCGACAGATAGCAGGGCCGGAGCAAGAATCGGCATAATGATGCGCCGAAAGGTATAGGGAAGGGAACCGCCCGCCACCGCCGACGCCTCTTCCAATTCATTGCCCAGCTGGACCATGTTGCTCTTGATGAGTTGCACCCCTGTCGTCGTCGAACCGATCAGGACGGCAATGATGAGGATATAAATGGTACCGTAGAGCGGGCGGAAAAAAGGCGTCCCCAAAAACATCCACAAGAGCCCGAGACCTAAAATTATGCCCGGTACGACCGCCGGAAGCCAGGTAAAAAAATCGATAACCCCCCGTGCCCTGTATTTGCTGCGCACGGAAACATAGGCCAGTATGGCATACCACAGCATTCCCAGCAGGCAGGCGCTGCCGGCCAGTTTGATTGTATTCAAGAGCGATTTGATCAGGATCGGATCAGTAAGCACCCGCCGCCAGTGATCGAGGGTCCAGACCTGCTCTATGTTGAAGAATCCGAAGAGATTCATAAAGCTGCCCATGATCATGAAGGTGATCGGCACCACAGTAACGGTAAGGCAAAAACCGCAGACAAATATGAACGCCGGCCACCTCATTATCCCCAGACGGGTAACAGTCGCTTTGAAATGGCTGGTAACGGTCGTGTAACTGCGCTTCGCATTGAGGTATTGCTGCCACAGGATGAAGGGCAGCATGGTCAGCAGGACCGCGATACTCATCACTGTTGCCGCACCATACTGGGCTTTTTCCTCCTGAATCAACTGATAAACTTTCGTGCTGTAAACGTAAAAATTGATGGGCGGCCCCAGCACCCGCTCGATTTCAAAGGACTGCAGCGAATGAACGACGGAAATAATGAGGGTAATGAGAATGGCGGGGGTCATTATGGGAACGATAATGCGGAGCAGGGTACCCAGCTGGTTCCGGCCGGCAATCCGCGAGGCCTCCTCCAGCGAGGAATCGAGATTGCGAAAGGCCGCGGAAAGGAAAATGTATTTCGCCGCCACACCGCGCGTCACGACGTGCGCCCACACAACCCCCCAAAAAGTATAGATATTCAAAGGGCCTTTCTTCAAGCCGAACAGACCGGCGATGGCCTGATTACATAATCCGTAGTCAGGGTCCATGAGGAGAATCCAGCCCATCAAAACCGGCAGCGACGGCAGGAAAAAGGCCACCCACATGAAGAAATCCAGGAAGGCCCGGCCGGGGATATCGGTGCGGGTCAAAAGCCAGGCAAAGAGGATGCTGATGGGGAAGGTAATCAGCATGACCACAACAGTCCGGTTCAAGGTATTGACGAGGGCCCGGACGATCCCCGGCTGGGACCAGGCCATAACCCAGTTGCCGAGTCCGATCCGTTCCTGGCCGTTCGGAAGCGTAATGACGAAACTATTGATAACCAGGAGGGCCAGCGGATAAATGACCAGCACACCCAGAACGGCCAGCAGCAAGGTATAAAAGATCGTACTGGCTTCAATCTTTAACCGGTGTATTGGCTCACGGTCCTTTTCATCTATAGCGGCCATACGGATAATACCTCCGGGGCAAAGTGCAGCCGTACTTTCATGCCTTCCTCCAGCTGCCGGTCGCGGGGAGCATAAACAAGGATCGCTTCCTCCCCGATCTTGACATGGCACTCGAACCGGTCTCCCATAAAGAGAAGGGCATCAATTTCTCCCTCCAGATAATTCTGATCGCCTTCGCTGCCCGGCACATTCACGGCAATATCCTCGGGACGGATGGCGATGGTCACCTTCTGGCCCTTCGTCGGTTGGGAGACACAACTGTTCCCGGCCTTCCAGGAGACGCCGGCCATCGCCCTCAGGGTCACCCGGACCAATCCCCCATCCACACCTTCTATCTCGGCCGGCAAGGTAATGCATTTACCGATAAAATCCCGGACAAAGGCCGTTTTCGGCTTCTCATATAATTCCTTAGGCGCCCCCACCTGTTCGGTTTTTCCCAGATTCATGACCGCTATGCGATCGGAAAGACTGAGGGCCTCAAGCTGATCATGGGTAACCAGAATAACCGTTACACCCACACGGCGCTGCAGCAGTTTCAGTTCCACGCGCATCTGTTCGCGCAATTTGACATCCAGGTTGCTGAAGGGCTCATCGAGCAGCAGGATCTCCGGTTCGTAGACTAGGGCCCGTGCTACGGCCACCCGCTGCTGCTGACCGCCGCTGAGCATGGGCCCGGGACGGTCCTCCATGCCTTGGAGCCCCACCAGTTCCAGGGTTTCCTTGACCCGCCGGCGGATCTCACTCGCGGGAACATTGCGGGCCTTCAACGGATAAGCCACGGTCTCGAAGATTGTCAGATGGGGCCAGATGGCATAAGACTGAAAGACCATCCCCATCTGCCGCTTATGGGGAGGGATATTGATGTTTTCGGCCGGGGAAACAAGCAGCCGGTCGCGAAAATAGATTTTGCCAGCGTTCGGCTGCTCCAGTCCGGCGATTTGCCGCAAGGTCGTCGTCTTGCCGCAGCCGCTCGGCCCAAGCAGCGTAAAGACTTCTCCTTCTTTAATGGTCAGGCTCAAATCATCGACCGCTTTGGTCCGACCAAAATACTTACTGATCCCCTCCAGCCGCAAGATGTCCTTTTTCCCGCTGCTCTGCGCACCGGGCTCGCCATCCCGGATCATTGGCTTCGATAAGGCACCGGACATTTCCCCCCTCCTCTCATTCATTCCGTTGACAAAATTATCCCGTTTATCAGGGTTATGTTAAAGCGGTTTAAATACGGATTGGTATTTCTCCACCACCTCCCGCCGCAACTTATGCTCCGTGCGGCTGACTTTAGGAAATTTATCTTTCCAGGGGAAAGGACGCAGGGCGTAGAAAATGGCCCTGCTGGTCGTATGATCGCGAGCTTCCCTTTTTTGGGGCGACATCACGGGATCGATGGGCGTACTCAGGCAGCCCTCGACAAACTGAATGTCCGTCGCCGGATCGACACGGGTCTTCATGGCCCACAGCACTTCCTTGATGTTTGTGGGGTCGATGTCTTCATCCACGATGACGATATACCGCCCATGGCGGGACGCTTCCGCACAACCCAGGGCCGCCATGCCCACCTGTTTGGCATGGCCGGCGTAGCGCTGGCGAATCGCGATAACGATGAAGTAACGATTGTGATTGTAAACTCCGGCAATATCCTGGATGCCGATGTTCTCCAACTGGTTCCATAAAATCCCGGACCCCATGGAAAGGCCGTGCTTGACGGCCCCGGGCCACAGAGGAGGATCACTGAGGATGATGGGGTCATGGCGGTGGTAGATGGCCTTGATGCGAATGACCGGCTGTAATTCTCCCGTTCCCGCCGTGCCGCCGGAATAGTACCCCGGCCATTCCCCGAAGGGACCCTCGGCACGGGCTTCAACACCGGGAGGGGGCACCTCCCCTTCGATGGCAATCTCGGCATTAGCAGGTATCGGCAGGCCGGTGAGGGGACCCTTGATCACTTCAAAAGGCCGACCGCGCAGGCCACCCAGGAACTCCAATTCCGACTTTCCCCAGGGCAGCTTGGTATGAGAGGCCATGAACTGCAGTGGGTCCGCCCCGAAAGTGGCAACAACGGGGCAGCTTTTTCCCTGGTCCCAATAACGCTGGCAGATCTGGCGGCCCTGCTGCCCGGGGCTCATCCACAGACCGAGCAGATTGCGGTCATGCACCTGAATGCGATAAGTTCCCATATTCACGTAACCGGTCTCGGGGTCGCGATTGATTACCGAATCGCCGGTGCCGATATAGCGGCCGCCATCGGCCTGATGGTAAAGGGGCACGGGGAAACGCAAGATGTCCACGTCATCGCCGGTCATCACGTTTTCCATGACCGGCCCCCCGGTCAATTCCACCGGCGCCATGCTTTTAACTGCCTTGATGCGGCTTACGGCAAGGCGGACAAGTTCCAGCTTGCTCTTCTCCAGGGGAAGCCCCAACGACAGCGCCACCCTTTTAGGCGTAGCCAAAAGCAGGCTGACGGCGCGAAATCCGGCCGGGTAATCCTTGATCCGATCAAAAATCAGCAGGGGCGGGTTAGGGATAAGTTCCGCCGTCGCCTCGCTAAGGGCACCGATTTCTTCCTTCCAGTCGGCGTCATAGATATCCCGCCAGGCATCTACTTTTTTACAAGCCTCGATATATTCACGCAAATCGTTATAGCAGACTTCCGACATGTTCATTCGCTCCTTAAACATTGATGGATGCGTAAAAAGTTAAAAAATTCACCTCCGACGTCATACCGGCAAAAGCCGGTATCCAGAACTATCAGATGGTTACAGACTGACTGGACCCCGGTTTTCACCGGGGTGACGACTTTTTACGAATTCATCAAATATTGGGAAAAGGCAAAATCGACTTGTACTTGCGCACCACTTCTTCCCGCAAAGCCCGTTCCGAACGGCTCGACTTAGGAAACTTGTCCCGCCAGACAAAGGGACGCACAGCATAAAATATCGCGCGGCTGTTCGTGTAATCCCCCGACTTGCGCTTTTCCGGGGGCATACGCGGATCCAGAGGCGTGCTCCAGGTGCCGTCGATAAGCTCGATATCCGTGGCCGGATCGACCCGGGTCTTCATTGCCCAAAGGACTTCCTTCATATTCGTCGGATCGATGTCCTCGTCCACGATGACGACATAACGCCCGTTGCGCGCTGCCGCCGCACAGCCGATGGCGGCCATTGCCGTTTGCTTGGCATGACCTGCATAGCGCTGCCGGATCGAAACCACGACCAGATAGTCCGTATGAATAAATACGCCGGCGATGTCCTGAATGCCCGCGCTTTCCAGCTGTTCCCAGATCAGCCCGGCGTGGAGCGGCAGGGCCCGTTTCGGCGCGCCCGGCCAGAGCGGCGCTTCGCTCAGGAGAATCGGATCATTGCGAAAATATAGCGCTTTGATGCGGATCACCGGTTGCAGTTCCCCGGTACCCAGGGTTCCGCCCGAAGAATAACCCGGCCATTCCCCGAAGGGGCCTTCCGCCCGGACCTCCTCGCTGGGAGGCGGCACTTCCCCTTCGATGGCAATTTCGGCATAGGCGGGAATCGGCAGGCCGGTGACCGGGCCCCTGATCACTTCCATGGGACGTCCCTTCAAGCCGCCCACGAAATCTAATTCCGAACTGCCAAAGGGCCGCTTGGTATGGGAAGCCATAAACGTCATGGGATCATTGCCAAAAGTGGCGACAATTGGGCAACTCTTGCCCTGATCCCAGTAACGCTGGCAGATCTGCCGCGCCTGTTGGCCGGGACTCATCCACAACCCCAATAAGTTGCGTTCGTGCACCTGCATACGGTACGTTCCCATATTGACATAGCCGCTTTCCGGATCTCGATTGATCAATGAATCACCCGTACCGATATAGCGGCCGCCATCGGAACGGGTATAATGCGGAGCCGGAAAACGCAGAATGTCCACCTCATCGCCCGTCAGGACGTTTTCCATGACCGGCCCATCCTTCACTTCCACCGGCGGGACGGGTTTGGTCTCCTTGATTTTGCGGAAACCGAGCCGCACATTTTCCAGCAGGGACTTGTCCAGGGGAAGGCCCAGGGCCAGGCAAGCATTTCTGAACGAAGCGATGGGCAGCGACAGCGCCCGGTATCCGGCAGGGTAGCCCTTAATGTTATCAAAGAGAAACATCGGCGGGTCGGGCAGGAGTTCCGCCGCCGCTTCTGTTAAGGCGCCGATTTCCAAATCCCAATCGGCGCCTTCGATATCCCGCACATCGCCGTGCTGACGGCAAAGTTCGATAAAGTCGCGCAGGTCGTTGTAACCCAACTCTGGCATAAATACCCTCCTTCTTGGTGTATTTTCTATTTTATAGATCTACGCTATTGTTAAAAGATGGGCCGGCAATGTGAACAGGCTGAAGCATACTTACCGCCCCGAAAAAGTCAATATCTTTTTATGAAAAATGGCCGGCTGCCGGAAGGAAAAAGAGAGTATTTTGCCCCCCCTGGCGACGCCCGGGTGGCGCCAATCGCGAAAGATTGATGGCCCCGTTGATTAAAAAAAAGGGGCTCCGAAATCTTTCGGAGCCCCGGGAAAAAATTTAAACTGGGATACGCCTGGCAGAACCTTTAAGCCGGTCTTACCCGGCACATCAAGCCCTTGTCTTCCGGACATCCCAGAATGGGATCCAAGAGCCCCGTATGCACCAATTCATTGACATTGGCCTCGGCCCAGCCATGGGGAACGCTGATGACCCGCTCGACAATATCCGGGCTCACTCTCGCCAAAAGCCTCAGACTCCCCTCTTTGGTTTCCACGATCATGTGCTGGCCATCCACAATCCCGTATTTCGCAGCGTCGGCCGGATGCAGTTCCGCCACCGGCTCGGGGGCCATGGCACGGACGGCGGGAATATTCCTCAGCTGGGTGTGAATGTATTCCCTAATCCTTACCCCGGTAATCATGATCAGGGGATATTCCTCGGCAATCTCCGGGGTGCTCACCGGGCTGCGCGTGGGCTCCACATGGTGCGGCAGGGGATCAAAGCCCGCCTCCTTCAACGTTTCCGAGTAGATCTCCACCTTGCCGGAGGGCGTCTTGAAACCCATCGTTTTATAAAGGTAATCGGCCTTGGGCGCATAGAGCAGCCCGGCAGGGTGTTCCTCAAGCTTGGCCAAACTGAGTTTGCTGGGGATCAGGAGGTGGTCCACCATCTCTTCGTCCGTCTGCCAGGGGAAGTACTCCCCATAGCCCATCCGCCGTCCCAGTTCGGACCAGATCAGCCAGTCGGGCTTGCTCTCGCCGGTGGGCGGAATGACCTGTTTCCGCTTCATGATATAAGAAATGCCATGCATGAGCCCGATCGGATAGCCGCCAATGCCCGTCTGCTCCAGGAAGCTGCAGGCCGGGAGCACGATATGGGAAAGGGCAGCCGTTTCGCTCATGAAGATGTCGATGGTCACCAGCAGGTCCAGCTTCTCCAGGGCCTTCCGATAGGTCTTAGAGTCCGGCAGCGTGAGCGCGGGATTTCCGGCCGTGACGATCAGCGCCTTGATCGGATAGGGTTTTTCTTCCAGCACCGCCTTCGGGAAGACCATGGCATGGGCGTAAGCGGCCCTTCTTCCCCAAAGCATGTTATGCAGGGGGAATTCCTCTTCTCCCAGGGGCAGCTCGCCGCCCTGGATCGGGACCCGGAGGTCCGAAAGGGGGATGATGCGGTTCGAGACCCAGCCGCCGGGGTTCTCCACGTTGCCGGTAATGGCCTGGAGCAGCGCCAGGGCGCGCGAATTCTGCACATCGTTCACCTGCCGGTCCAACGTGGCGGTTCCCTGAACAATCGTCGCCCCCTTCTGGGCGGCAAAGATGCGGGCCGCTTTGCGGATATCCTCGGCGGGCACCCAGGTAATCTCGGCAACTTTTTCCGGCGGATAGGCCTTGACGTGCTCCTTCAGCTTATCGAAGCCGATGGTCCATTCATCGATGAATTCCTGGTCCTGGAGCCCCTCGGAAATGATCACGTTCATCATGCCCAGAGCCAGGGCGCAATCGGTACCTGGCCGGAGCTGCAGGTGAAGCCCCAGATCGGCCAGCTCGATGCGGCGGGGATCGATAGTAATCAGTTTCGCGCCGCGGTTGTTTACCGCCTCCCGGACCCAGTCAGCGACGATCCATCGGGAATCCACCGGGTTGTGTCCCCAGAGCACGATACAATTGGCCCGCTCCACGTCTTCCGTGATATACCGGCTAAAGGTTATCTGCCGGGTCAGGATGCGCGGCCGGAAACAGCCGGTCTCCACCGAGAGCATATTCGGCGTACCGTAAGCGCCCCGGAACCGCTGGGCAAAAAAGGCCGCCTCCAGATGCTCCACGCCCACGGACCCGCAATAGAGCGCCAGGGCTTGGGGACCATATTCCTCCTTGATGGCCTTGAGCTTGTCGGCAATGGTATCCAGCGCTTCATCCCAGGAGATCCGCTTCCAGCTCCCGTTTTCCTTCTTCATGGGGTACTTGAGCCGGTCCTCGGCGTAGGCGTATTCGATCAGCTTTTCGCCCTTGGGACAGAGTCCGCCCCGGTTGACCGGATGCTCCTTCATGCCTTCAACTTTAATCAACCGGCCCTGGCTCACATAGGCATTGATGCCGCAACAGTTGACGCACAGGGCGCAGTCTGTCTTGATAACTTGAGTATCACTCGGTAAATCTTGCATTATTAATTCCTCCTGATCCTGATCAACGGGATAAGTCCTGCAAGCAGGATAAATGCGTTAACGAAATTACTTCCTGCCGGCAAACGGGGAAAATAATTTCTAACTTGCTAATGTATAGTCGCCTATTGGGCGCTTGTCCGGCCGGTGCAGACGATCAATATCCCTCAGCAGCGCGATCATTGACGGCGCAACGGACCACCGACCTCTCCACCGTCACGGAATCGCAACAGTCATTGCAGCTCAGGCAGGTGACAATCTCCCGGTCCCGGCCTTCCTCGATCTTTTTCACCCAGTGCGCATCGGCAATCAACTGCCTCCCGATCCCCACCAGGTCGATCTTGCCTGTCGCCAGCACGGCTTCCGCATCTTCGCGGGTCTTGATATTGCCCACCCCTACCACCAGGGTATCCACGCGATCCTTCACGGCCTCCGCCAGGGGAACATAGGTGCCTGCCGGCTCATCGGCAAAGGGGCAAATCTGGGGAAAGGGGTCGGCTACCGAAACGCTGATGATATCGGCGCCCGCCTTGACCAATTCCGCGGCATATTCGACGCTGTCCGCCAGGACGATCCCCTTTTGCTTGTACTCTTCAGCGCCCAGACGCACCTCGATGGGGTAATCCTCGCCCAGGGCCTGCCTGGCCTGTGTCAGGAGATCGACGCCGAACTGCATGCGCCGCCTGAGATCGCCGCCGTACTCATCGTCCCGCTGGTTATAAAGGGGGGAGAAAAACTGGCAGGGGAGATAACCATGGGCTATATTGAAGTCCACGAAATCAAACCCGGCTTCTTTTATCTTCAGCGACGCCAGGACGAGGTTCCTGATAATAGTCTTGATCTCATCGATGGTGAGGGCCCGGAACTTGCCCCGGGCCGAGGGGGCGATCCAGTCGCCAACGATGTCATCAGCACCGAGATTGTAGCCTCCCCACATTCCGGCCGGATACATATTGTTGTACCAGAGCTGAATCCCGATTTTTGCCCCATGCTTGTGGACCGCCGGCACCAGGGTTTCCTTCAGCTTGGCCACGAAGGAAGCGGCGGTTCCTCGCCCCTCCCAGACCGCATCGAAGAGGAAAGGGTCGGGCGTAATGGCCGCGGTGTTGATGCAACCCACCCCTCCCTTGGCCCGCTCCTCGTAAAAGGTAATGGCCCGCTTGCCCAGAAAGCCGAGATTCAGATGCATCGCCGGCATGATAAACCTGTTCTTGAGCTCCATACCGCGTATCTTGATTGGTTCAAAAAGTTCCATTGCTTTTCATCCTTTAATTAGTTTTGCTTTATCCGACGGGCCGGAGAAAGCGTTTATCCCCGCCCGGCAATACCGCAAATATGGCAGGGGTGGGTTGGAGAAGTTAAAAATACCTGACAATACCGACATAGACTTGAGAAATGAGCTTAGCAAGCACTATACTTCTTCCGAATCTCCAGGCTCGTCCTGCCCTGAGTACCTTCGGATACAGACCCCCGCACATCATAGCATTACAATGTGGCTACATGCGGTGATATACTCAAGTACTTTGAGCTGTCAAGTTATTTTTTTCCACCCGGGTAAATATTGCCTTCAGGTCCTCATTTCCCAATGACCGGCGGGAATCATTACCCTAATCCCGATAAACGGGATAAGTGCGTAGACGAAATTATTTTCTGCTACTCTCTTCAGTACCCCCTTGAGGGGTAGAAAAACGCAGAAAATAATTTCTTACTTACTAATGGAACCATTTCGACACTAAAACAAACGCCAGTAAGGCAAGCAAAATGATGAGGAGAAGATAGGTCTTCCAGGGCTTTCCTTTTTCAGCAAAAGGGTCACTGATCAGGAGCTTTGCTCCCTGAGGCAACGTTGTCACATGGGTCAGTGCGGCGCCGAAAGGGATATTCAGCCGCGCGCGGGCATTAACAGCCCACCCATTGGCATCAAGAAGCGGCCCTAAATTCCGTTGGCGCAGTTTGAACCAGGCCATAATCATGGAGGGGCCGGAAATGAGCAGCACGATGCCGATGAGCGCAATGGGCATTTGCCACCAGTAAAGGCGAAAGAATCCGGTAAGAATGGAAGCAACAGCAGTACCGATGGCGCCTACCGCCAGGCCGATCGCCGCAAAGATACCGGCAAATTTGCCCACATCAAAGGCCGGCGGCAAGGCAGGCTTCGCATCCTCTTTCTTAACAGTATGGGTAACACCGGTCACGGCCGCCTCTTCCGTCGCCTTGGTGCGGGCTGCGGCCATCTTCTGTAATTGCTCGCTGACCATCCGGCCAATGCGCGCATAGGGCGCCCAGAAGGCCTGACGAATGCTGATCGGGTGATCGATGATTCTTACGATTGTAGCGTCCCAATCCTGTCCGGTGGAATCATAAAACAAGCCATTGCGGCCTACCACCAGTTGATCTGAATCGCCGTCCGTCATCGCCGCCGCAATCATTATTTTTTCCGAACCGCCTTTTCTTACGCACTCGCAATAAATCAGAAAAACGCGGCTCAGAGAGGCCAGCAAGGCGTGTTTTGCCATATCGGTGACGCGAACGCAAAGTTCACAACAGCGCCCGTCCAAATATAGTCTTCCCGCCTGGAAGATTGCTTTGCTGCGCCGGGTGTAAAATTCACGGAAGGAAACAAAATTGTTAATTAAAGGATATAGATCCCGGCAGAAACGGGTCAACTTTTCCACTTCAATAATACTATCGACTTCGGGCTTCAGGGCCAGGTCTTGTTCGATCAGCCCCTTCAAGACCGTTTCGACATCCGAATCTACCCAAGCCTGCAGGCGTGCCGCGCCGAGTTTTGCCACTGGAGTTTCGATCTGGTCCAGCAACCAGGCATCATAGGGAGCCATGGACGTTTTTATATAGCACCAGTTCTCATAAGAAAGACATTCCGTCGGACCTAAAAGAGGCTCCACAATTTCCTGCCTAAATTGGATCATGCGCTCAACCCAGGCCGGGTTAAGCCCTCGTTCCAGATTGAGCACCTGCTCGGTATTCAAAAGCGAGAGGGGAAGGGCGGCAATCTCCTCACCGGCCGTGGCCAGATTCTTTTCTGCCAGCGCCTCAAAATGCGCCGCTGAGCTGCAGAGCAAGGTCATGGCGCGGCTGTCGTAAACGGCCAGACGGCAGCGCAGGAAAAAGTCGTCAATTTTTTCCTTCACTCCATCCCAGAGTTCCAGGATCTCTTCCCGCCTCTCCGGGGACAAAGCAATGTGCAGGTCCTTCGCCGTTTGACTTTGCCATTTCAGCCAAGCAGCGGCCTCGGCGGTAAACTGCTCAACTTCATTCTGCGTTATGCCCAATGCGCCGCTGCGGTCTGCTTCGCCCCCCAGGCAGTCCATGATAGTTTCAATCCATGCTTGGAGATCTTCATCGCCCGTCACGGCAACTGTTATTACGCCGTCGCCATTGAAGCGGGCTTTGGCAAAGATACGCCCCATATCTGAGGCATCTTCGACAGTTATATACTGTTCACCTTCTTTACCCAAATTGGCTAAAATCGTCCGGGCAGCTGACAAAACCCGCCTGCCCTCTTCCGTCTCCTCCTCGATGACGGCCAGCGGCAATGCCGCGCTGCCCTTCACCAGCACCGTTGGATCATGTAACCGTGATTGCAGCCAGGCCAGGGCGGCCAAAATTTCCGGAGCGCGGATATGACCGTCCTGGTCGGCATCGATCAATTCCAGGCTGCGGCGGTCAAAATCTACTCCGCCGACAGGACAGCTCAGGGCAACCCAGAGCTTCTGGTCCAGGGACGCCAAGGCCAACAGATCTTCTGCTGAATCCAGCAACACCTGGTCAAACCCTCCGGCACGAAAGAAGCGCCATGGGTAGGGTGATGTGGGCAGGGCATTAGTAGTCATAGCGAACCTCGGGGAAAATTTATTTTTGAGTTGCGTGTTCGGCCATAAAGTGCTCAAGATGCTTCTGTCTAATCATCTCTATCGGGACCCTGAATATTCTGGGGATGCCTTGGATGAAGCGGCAGCCAGCGGAATTCCACCGACCAGGCCAAGCAATGAAATTCAAAACAAACTTGCCCCCGCGATTCGGATCTTTTTCATGAATTTCTCCTCCTGTGATCGGACTGGTTGTTGGTAACCAATTCGGCTAGATAACAAATATTTTTTGCGCCGCCTTATGCAGAAGTTCGGGACCTGTTTGGGTAACGACGACGTTTTCACATACCGAACAGGCGGCTTTGTCAGATGATACCCGCGCATGAGTGGCAAGATTCATTCCTAACTGAATCTTCATGGTCTCACCGGGTTGTACGCAGGGTCTCTCCACCATATCGTATCCCATCCCGTGGAAAAGCAGCCTTCTTTCTTCCGGGTATCCGGCTTTTCTCAAAAACTCGTTGTTCGCTTCCCAGAGCGCAATAGGCTCAGCGCCGGGTTTAAGCATTCCCAGGGTCAGTTGCTGAAGCTCTTTAGATAACTCGAACTGCTCCTGGAGTTGCGAGGAAACCTTGCCCAGACAAGCGGACCGCACAATTTCGGCAAAATAACCGCTGGGACCGCAGGACTCGATCCGGAAATCCACCTGATCGCCATCCTGTATTACCCGGTTACGTTGGTCCAGCCCGGGAGTCTTGGGTGTTTGGCCGGGAGGAGATGAGTTCACTGCGAGATTGGCCTGGTCGCTTCCCGTTTTCAGACACTGGTGCATCAGGTCGGCCCGGATTTCGAAGTTCCTGCGGCCCGGCTTAGTAATGGTTAAGGCATATTTAAAAGTCTCATCCTGGGCTTGAGCAATCCGCCGGAGATGTTCAATTTCCTCATCGCTCTTAATCGCTTTGATATTGTCCACCAGGTCTGATGCCGTCTCAAATTTAGCGGTAGCGAGTTGCTTGGTAAGGTAGCTATAAAAATCGACGGGGAGATGACTCATTCCCACCAGGCCTATATGGCAATTCTTATATGGTGCCAGTTCCGCCACCAGCGCCTCGGCTTGATAGGTGGCGCCATAGTCCAGCGAGGGCAGAGCCGGCACCCCGATTTCTTTCTTAATGCCGAAAGCCGCCGATTTCTTCGTGCCGCGGGGTCCGTGCTTGATGATGGTGATATCATCGGCGCGCGGAAACAGCACGGTCACCGGGTAGTTATTCTGGGCTGTAACATCAGCAAACCATTTAACGTATCCGCCAAGAAAGTCCGTGCAGTTCTGCATTACCAGGAAGTCCAACCCGGCAGTCTTCATGGCTTCCCGGACGGCTTTCCATCTGCGCTCGTGCTCGGAATTCGAGACATTAACCTGTAATCGGGGGTCATCTTTACCTGCCATGTTGAATTTCCTCCTATCAAAATTAATACTTCTAACTTACTAATAGCCTCTCCTCTTGTTTATCAGCCTGGTCAATCTTTTCCCGGTCAGATAACGCTTCAGATTATCCGCGAATACTCCGGCGGACAGTACATCGCCGTCTTCCCGGACATTGGCCACGCGGGGGGCAATGATGACATTGGGGTAACTCCAGAGCCGGTTTTCTTTCGGTAACGGTTCGGTAACAAAGACGTCCAGAGCCGCCCCGGCAATCCGCTTCTCATCCAGAGCCCTCATGAGTGCGTCTTCATCCACTATGCCGCCGCGGGAAATGACCACCAGATAGGCTGTCGGTTTCATTGCCCGGAAAACGGCATCATTAATCATATTCTTTGTCTCGGGAGTCAAGGGAAGAGCATTGACCACAAAATCAGCTTCCGCAACCATTTCCCGCAACTGCTCAATTGGATACATCTTATCCACATATTTCGCCGGCCTGGTCCCTCTAGCCTTGCGCACGGCCAGCACTTTGGCGCCGAAGGCTTTGGACAGTCGCGCTATTTCCATGCCGATTTTACCCACGCCCAGTATCGCCACGGTTTTCGAGCCGAAGAAAACCGCGGGATACCTCTCCCACTTTTTCTCTTGCTGCTGGCGCCGGCTTAACAGCGAGTTCTTGGAAAACATCAGCATCCACAGCAACGCCACCTCAGCCACCTGCGGGTGGATACCGCTGGCGTTAGTCAACGGTATCCGGCTTTTTACAAATTCCGGAGTCAGAAAAGGCTCAAGCCCGGACAACGAGTCCTGAACCCATTTCAATTTGGGAGCCCGGACAAGAAGGTTCTTAACGGGTCTGGCCCCGTAAAACACTTCCGTTTGAGCCAGCAGTTCGTCGAGCTTTTTACCGGCCTTCGCATCCCCTTTTTCTTCCGCGGCGACCAAGTCAGAGCCGTCCAGAATATTGATGCGAGGGCTGACACTGGTAATCTGGCGCAGGACAACGTCCCGCAGGGGTCGGGTAATTAATACGTTAATCTTTTCTGTCATTAATCCCTCCTTTTCTGGCAAGCCTACCAACTTATCCCGCTCCCTCTGAAAATTTGGTTTGATAAGAACTTCTTTTTTCGTGGGCGGAGTATAAGAAAAACTGTCCTGTCTGTCAAAGGGATTTCTTATCAATATCAAGCCCATTATTCCATTGACATGCAAGGCAGTTATCCTTATACTCCGCCCCATAAAAAGAGGAAGTTCTTATCAACTCCGTTCAAGATTTCTCGGCTGGTGCCTCAAAATGGCATGCCGACACAGCCTCACGAAAGAGGAGGAAAAAGAATGAAGAAATTAGCTTCCTGTTTGAGCGTTCTGCTGCCTTTGTTTTTGGTGTCCCTGTTTCCTGCCTGGAGTTCCGGGAGCCCCCCCCCTGCCCGTTCCGCCATTACAACCAAGACCGCCCCGGCACCTGCCATTGCACCTGCTAAGCCGGCAGGCGAAGATCAGTGGAAGGCAATCGTGGAAGCAGCGAAGAAAGAGGGCGAATTGCGCATTTACACCTCGATTGCCCCGGAAGTGCGCACTGAAGTGCAAAACGCCTTCCGAGACAAATTCGGCATAAAGATCGAGTTTGTCACCGGCCTCCCGGCAGAGTTAGTAGCCAAAGTTTTGAGGGAACGGCGGGCGAACCTTTACCTTGCTGACCTTTTTATAGAAGGCGCGTCTGTCCAAATCGTCAACCTGAAGGGTGAAGGGCTTATTGAGCCTTTAGAGAAATTACTGATATTGCCCGAAGTGAAAGATCCCAAGGCTTGGCAAGCAGGTCACGTACCCTATTTGGAAAAGGAGAAGCTGGCGATAAGCTTCTTGGCCTCACATGCTCCCCGCATTCTGCGCAACACGAACTTGGTGAAAGCCGGCGAAATAACCTCCTACATGGACCTGCTGAAACCACAGTGGAAAGGCAAGATCGTACTTTCTGATCCCACCATCCCCGGCCCCATGGCTACCTTCTGCACCATGCTGGCGGTACATATCTGGGATGTGCCCAAGACCAGAGAGTATTTGCAGAGGTTAGCCAGACAAGAACCGGCTATTACCAGGGACGCCCGGCTCGCGGTGGAATGGGTAGCTCGAGAGAAATACTCCTTGGGCCTGGGAGCAAGGCCGGAAATGGCAGCGAGCTTCTGGACCGCGAAATCGCCCATAGAGGTGGTAAGGGCCACGGAAGGCCGTATCGTTTCTCCCGGTTCAGGATGTATCAGTTTTGCTAAGAATGCTCCGCATCGCAAGAGCGCTCAAGTTTTTCTGAACTGGCTGCTCAGCCATGAGGGACAGGTCCTCTTTGCGCGAGGGTCCATGATGCCCAGCGCCAGGGTGGATGTTCCAACCACGGGCATGACCCCGATGTTGCTCGCGGAACCGGGTGAAAAAATATTTTTAGAGGATGAGACCGACATCTTGATGCGGCCCGAAATAATGAAGATAACTAAAGAAATAATGGGACCGCTCATGTAGGAGAATACCAAAGAAGCAGTATACTGGGCAGTTATCCACTGATAACTGTAGAAAAAAATTTACGCCTGGGCAAGATCAGGGAATGATGAACAAGCAACGGGATCGGAGATTGGCAGTTTTACTTATAATATAAGGAGAGAACCAAGTGACGAGCAATCTGCTGGATAAAATTGAAGAGATCTTATTGATGGGACCTGGTCCCTCCTGTGTTTTCCCGGAGGTTTATACGGCCCTGAGCAAACCGACGCTGGGACATCTGGATCCGTATTTTCTGAAGATCATGGATGAGCTGAAAGCACTTTTACAAGAGGTGATGAAAACCGGCAACAATATGACCATCCCCATGTCCGGAACCGGATCGGCGGGAATGGAAGCCTGTTTCGTCAACCTGGTGGAACCGGGAAATCGGGTTCTCGTTCTGATCAATGGGGTGTTCGGCATGAGAATGCAGGATGTCGCCTCCCGGCTTGACGCCCAGGTGGATGTCATCGAGTTCCCCTGGGGAACACCGGTCATTCCGGAAGTCGTGGAACAAAGGCTGCGCCAGACAAACTATCACATCCTCGCCGTAGTGCACGCGGAGACATCCACGGGGGTGCGGAACCCCGTAGCGGAAATCGGCACCCTGCTGAAAGGTTCTGAATGCTTATACCTGGTGGACGCCGTGACCAGCCTGGGCGGTATTGAGGTAAACATGGACGGCTGGCAGGTCGACGCAATGTACAGCGGTACCCAGAAATGTCTTTCGTGCCCACCGGGGCTTGCCCCCCTTTCCTTCTCGGAAAAGGCTGTGGACAAGCTTAACCGTCGCCGGAAGAAAGTGCCAAACTGGTACCTCGACCTTTCCCTGATTGCCAATTACTGGGGACAAAACCGCGTCTATCATCATACCGCTCCTGTTAATATGCTGTATGCCCTCTATCAGGCCTTGAGGCTCATTGTTGAAGAAGGCCTGGACAAGGTAATCCTGCGTCATCAGCAAAATCACCAAAAGCTGGTGGAGGGACTTCAGGAAATGGGCCTGGAGATGCTGGTGGAGCCGCCCTGCCGCCTGCCCATGCTCAACGCGGTGAAATGTCCGGCCGGGATTGACGAGCTGGCTGTCCGGCGCCGGCTGCGTTCTGAGCACCTGATTGAAATAGGCGGCGGCCTCGGACCCTTGGCGGGAAAGATATGGCGTATCGGTTTGATGGGACACACCGCCCGGCCGGAGAATGTCGAGCGTTTTCTGGCGGCGCTGAAAGGTTCTTTATAACCCTTTATTATACCGGCACCGGCAACAAAGAATTCAATTTTTTATTGAACAGGTGACTTATGGCTCGTTTGCATGAATATCAGGGAAAACAGATACTGAAGGAAGCAAAGGTGCCGATCCCCCGGGGTGAAGTCGCCACGACCCCCCAAGAGGCCGCGAAGATAGCTGAAAAGATAGGGAAACCGGTTGTCGTGAAATCCCAAGTTTGGGTAGGGGGGCGAGGAAAAGCCGGCGGCATTAAATTCGCCGAAGATTCTGCGGCAGCCGAAATCGCGGCCGGGAACCTTCTGGGATCGGAAATAAAGGGATTGAAGGTAGAAAAGGTTTTGGTGGAAGAGATGCTGGACATCGACCGGGAATTCTATGCGGGCGTGATCATCGATCCTTCCATGAAGGCCCGGTGTCCGGTCGTCATGTTCAGCACGGAAGGAGGCATGGACATCGAGTCGGTGCCTGAGAAAAAGATTGCCCACTTGAACGTCGACGTCCTCCGTGGCTTCCGCATGTATGATGCGCTGAACCTTGCCATCCAAATGGATGTGCCGACCAGGTTTCTTCCGGCAATTGGCCAAGCGATCACGGGTCTCTATCAGACTTTCAAGAACTATAATTGCCGGACCGCGGAAATCAACCCGCTCGTCCTGACCAGGGACGGCAAAATCATTGCCGGTGATTGCCGCATTGCCATAGATGATTCCTCGGTCTATCGCCATCCCGAATTCGGCATCGAAGTGGCGCGCGAGGCGCCCACTCCCCCCACGGAATTGGACAAAATAGCGTGGTGGATAGAGGAGGGAGATCTGCGGGGGACCTGCTATATTGCCGAGATGGCACGCGAGAGCAAAGGATTACCCGAGGACGCAATCCTTAATTACGTGGGTTACCACGGGCTCGGTGGGGGAGGGGCCATTTTGGGAGTGGATGCCCTGCATCGCGAGGGGTTAAAGATCGCTAATTATGCCGATACGAGCGGTAACCCGACCGCCGCTAAAGCATATCGTGCCGCAAAGGTAATTTTCTCACAACCCGATATCGATGCCTATTTTTTGGGTGGTTTCATGTACGCTAACCAGGAGCAATGGCACCATGCCCATGGAATAGTGAAGGCCTTGCGGGAGGAGATGCCCAAACGGCCGGGCTTCCCCTGCGTGCTCCTGCTCTGTGGCAATACGGAAGATGAGTCGCTGAAGATCCTGAGGGAAGGAACCAAGGATTTGCCGGGGCGTATCGAGATCTATGGCGGCGACAAGGTTTATGAAACAGAATTCCTCGCCAAAAGGGTGAAAACCCTGATCAGGGAATATCGCCGGGAACGCGGATTAGGGGAGGGATAGAGCAGTGTACTTTGAAGAGAGGACGATCAAGGTTATCATCGATGAGGTAAAATGCCTCGACTGCGCTACCCATGCCTGCGTGGATGCTTGTAAGAAGTATGCCCGGGGAATCCTGGTGCTTAAAGACGGCAAACCGGCTCTGGGTGGAGATGAGGAGTTTGGTAAACAGCGGGGCACGGAATGCCTGGCCTGTGAGTATGAGTGTTGGTTTAGGGGTAATAAGGCGATTACCATCGAAGCACCGATCCCCGGCTTAGCTGAATATAGGAAAAACCGCGGGGTAGCCTGAATTAATACGCCAGGAAAAGGGAGGCGCAAGAATGGCAATTCTCCTCACCAAGGAGACAACGGTCCTGATCCAGGGGGTTACGGGGAGGGAAGGCTCGGCACGGGCGGCCTTTATGAAGGGTTACGGCACGAAGGTCGTAGCCGGGGTTACGCCCGGGAGGGGCGGGGAGAATGTCGTGGGCATCCCCGTCTTCAATACGGTGGCGGAAGCGGTTAGGGAGAAGGGGCCTATCGATGCCAGCGTTACCTTCGTTCCCGGACCCAGCCTTAAGGATACGATTTTCGAAGCTATCGACTCCGGGATCAAGTTCATAGTGAGCCCGGTGGAACGCGTCCCCCTTTACGACATCCTGGAGATGGTGGCCTATGCGAAGCAAAAGGGAGTGCGGCTGTTAGGTCCCGGTTCTATCGGTATTATCAGTCCCGGAATCGCGGCGGCGGGCTGGCTCGGTGGCACACCGGAGTTTGCGAGAAAAGTCTTCGTGCCGGGCACTGTGGGCGTCATGTCGAGAAGCGGCGGACAGTCGGCTACCGTCCCGTGGGCGATCAAACAGGTGGGGCTCGGTATGAGTACCGTGGTTCACGTGGGGACTGAACCGGTAACGGGAACCTCCTTTGCTGAACTCCTGCCCCTCTTTGAGAAGGACCCGGACACCAAAGGGGTGGCCGTCTTCGGAGAGATCGGCGGCCCCCAAGAAGAAGAGGCTGCCGAGTGCTTGCGGAGAAAAGAATTTACCAAACCGCTCGTGATCTTCGTCGCCGGTGCCTGGGCGCCGGAAGGTATGCGTTTCTCACATGCCAGCAGCATCATTGAAAGAGGCAAGGGTTCGGCTAAGAACAAGGTCGAGTCCCTGAAGGAGGCCGGGGTACACGTGGTGGACCGCCCGGATGAAATTGCTCCGACCATCAAGAGATTAATCGAATCTGCAGAGGAGGTGCGCAAATGCCAGTGATGAGATCTTGTTTTTACATACCGGCCAACAACGAGAAGATGATTTCCAAGGCCCCCACGACACCGGCCGACATAATCACCCTCGACATGGAAGATTCTGTACCGCCCGCGGAGAAACCGAGAGCCCGCGGGCTGGTCCGTGAGCACCTGCTGCACGCCGGCTCCGGTGGCTCCAAAGTCTATGTCCGGATCAACAACTGGGATACCCCCTGGCCTAACGAAGATCTCGAAGCCGTGGTCTACGAGGGGCTTGACGGTATCGTCCTCCCCAAGTGCGCCGGCCCCGACCATGTTCGGCGCCTCGACTGGAAGCTCGAAGAACTGGAGCAAAGACGCGGTCTGCCGCTGGGAAGCATCGCCGTCCAGGTAATCATTGAAACGGCGATCGGCGTCATTCACGCTTACCCCTCGGCAATCGCGAGCCAACGGGTCAACTCGCTCATCTTCGGCGCCGTTGACTATACGAAGGATATGCGAGTCAAACTCACCCTCGAAGGAACAGAGCTCCTTTATGCGCGCTCGCATACGGCGTGTGCCGCGAGGGCGGCCGGGCTCATAGCCATCGATCATCCTTTTGTGGCCTATCAGGACCTGGAGGCCTTCGAGATAAGTACCCGTTATGGGCGTCAGCTGGGATACGAAGGGAGGATGCTCATTCATCCGAACCAGATCGAGCCATCCCACCGGCTGTATACGCCTTCCCCGGAGGATGTACAATGGGCCACGGCGATAGTCAAAGTCTTTGAGGAGGAAGGGATCGCCAAGGGGCTGGCGGCCATCAATTACAACGGTCAGATGGTAGATACCCCTGTTTACGACAATGCCAGGGCGGTCCTGGCCGCCATGGCGGAGATCGGCGCTTTCGAAAAGAAGCGGCAGCAGGCTTAAGGAACGGCCGGTAGTGCTAAAGTGAGCCTCCGGTCAGCGGGGCAACCCCCGCATTCGTGCAACCAGGGACTAATCGCTGGATGAGGAAGGGATAAACCATGTCCGACCCGAATGAAAGAATCATGCATTCCATCTCCACCGGCGAATTGGAACGGCGGTGGGCCCTGGCGCGTGAGGCCATGCGCGAGCAAAAAATTGACTATCTCCTGATGCGCGGCGACGAAGAGTTCCTCGGCGGCTATGTCCGCTGGTTCACCGACGTCCCGGCGCGACACAGCTATCCCTATACCGTCATCTTTCCCCAGGACGAGGAAATGACGATGATCTCCGTGGGGCCCACCCCTCCGGGAGAGCCTGCTCCTCCACCCTGGGCCGTCCGGGGAGTCAAAAAGCGACTCAGCGCGCCCTACTTTGCAACCGCCCACTACACCCACAGTTACGACGCGGAACTGGCGGTCAGCGTCCTGAAGGAAAAAAAGGATGCCCTGATTGGACTGGTTGGCAAGTCCTTCATCCCGATGAACTTCTATGAATACCTGACCAAACACCTGCCCGGGGCTACCTTCACGGATATGACCGAACCGATCGATTGGCTCAAGGCAGTCAAGAGCGCGGAAGAAATCGAGCTGATCAAGAAAACGGCGGCCCTCCAGGATGCGGCCGTGGAAAGGGTCCGGCAAACGATCCGGCCGGGCCTGCGGGATGCGGATCTGTTCAATGAAGCCGCCGCTTCGGTCCTCAAGGACGGCAGCGAGCAGCAACTGATTCAGGTCGGCTCCGCGCCCCAAGGGGCACCCGCTAGATACCAGCAACGCCACTACCAGAACCGGACCATCCGTGAGGGGGACCAGGTTTCCCTGCTCATCGAAGTGAACGGTCCCGGCGGCTACTATGCCGAAATAGGCCGGATGTTTTCGCTCGGTTTGCCCGCCCAGGAGATGGTGGACGCCTTGGCGTACGCGGTGGAGGCGCAAGAATATACACTCAGCCTGATGAAGCCCGGTGTGCCCCCCGGAGATATCCTGGCGGCCCACAGCGAATTTCTGGGCCGAAAAGGCTTCCGGCCGGAGCGGCGCCTGTATGCCCACGGGCAGGGGTACGACTTGGTGGAAAGGCCGTTTTTCCTGAAAGATGAAACCATGACCATCCAGGCCGGAATGAATTTTGCGGTTCACCCCGGCGCGGCAACGGATTCGCTTTGGTGCACGGTCTGCGACAACTACATCGTAGGGCCTGACGGACCGGGCGAATGTCTCCACCAAACGCCCAAAGAGATCATCATTGTGTCCTAACGGATGTCCTGGTTACTCATTCCCTTGTCCTGCGGGCAAATCCCGAGGCATTGCCCATAGCGGTTGTTCATATTTTCCGGTTTGCAAGCAATCGTGTGGTGGAGCTATGGGATTTAGGCCAGGAACTCATGAAGGATTCGACCAATGAAAACGGACCATTTTTTTGATGAAACTGGGATTGGGGGGCGACCTTTAGTCGGCTAAAATTCAGCCTTGAACCCCTCCACCCCCGATTCCCTGGATGATGGTGCCGAAATCGTCGAAGAGCTGGGTCCCCGAGCCGGTGGAATCGTAAAATCCATGGACGCCGAATTCCGGGGGACAGGCAGAATCGATGCAGGGATAGCCTGATGAAGGAAAGGCATTATCTTTTATTTCCGTGCTCGTCGACCCTGCGGCGACCGGATTGATATAGGCCCAGGTAATCTTCTTTAAGTTGTTGAAATTCCAGTTGATAGTTCCATCGGGATATAACGAGGGACTCTGGACATAGGCCGTGATGTAGTTGTGGGTCGGACCGCTGGTCCCGGCATCGAATTTTTCATTCACCCGGACAAAGAGGGAGGCCCACTGAGTTAAAACCCAGTCATTTGTTATATAGGATGCAATACCGTATGAGGCGTCAATAACCGGCGCAGAGGCGAGGAGAGTATAGACGCCGTTGTCCTTTTTCCAAAGGACGGCAAAGATTGTCCCATTGTGGGGTAAATGGCCCGTGTCGTTGCGAATGCCCGCAGTAAACCCGGCGCTTGTACACCAGTCGAAGTTGCACGCCTCGCCTTTAAAGCGATAGAAAGAAAGGCCGTAGGAGTCCATTGTTTGGCTGCCGGGGACATGCGGGTGGATGCGGAAGGAAAGGCCCATCATGTAGTATTTGCCCGGGGCCAATTTAGTAATGTCGATCTTCACCTGCAAAAAATAACTTAACAGTCCTCCATTGGTTTCCCAGGCAGTCGAAAGATCGATCGCCGCTGGATTCAAAACGATCGCGCTTTCGTTGCCCTGGAATTCCAATTCGCCGGTATCGCTGACCGTTACCGTCTCCGTTACCGGTGTCCAGACCGGGTCCAGTGCTTCCGCTGCGGGGTCCACGGCATTGAAGGCGATGGGGTCTTCGCCTATCATCGTCGATCCGGAGACCGCGGCTTTTGCTATGTCCCTGATGACCAGTTGGCGGGCCGTCAGCCAGCCTGATTGCACAACGCCCGTCGACTCGATGATCAGGCGTTTAGTAGGGTCACTTGGTTTGTCGTAGGTCCTGACCGTGAACTGACCGTTGCTGAGCGTGAAGGTGGTACCTGTGGGTGTGTTAAATGGACCGCCTGTGTAGTAAATGGGATTGGAACTGAATTTAGCCCGGGCATAGTTTACTCCGGTCTCGGCAATGTAATAGGCCTGCAGCTGTCGATTGGCCAACAACTCACCGTACGAGGAGGTCGTGGAAAAAGAGAGCATCCAGCCGACGGCCAGGGCCATAATCACCAGAGACACGATTAAGGTGATCAGGGCCGCGCCTCTTTGACTTATCTTCTGAATCCTGCCGTGATGCTTCATAATTATTTCCTCTCGACGTTCCTTGGTCTGACCCTGGCCGTGAATTCGGATTGCACATCGCTGGCCCCCGTCAGCTTGAGCGCAATTTCTATGACCCGTGATGAGGATTGCCAGACGGTTTGAGGTGCACTATATTTGCTAAAACCATAGTAATTGAGGGTAAAGCCGCTCACCTGATCAATCATAACATCTTCAACAGAGGTCGTACCATCGGCGCTGTAAGTACTATAGGTGACCACCTTTTCGTTCGGATACCATTTAATCCTACGTTGGTAGTAAGCGAGTGCGCCGTTCTCTTTCTTGACAGAGGTAAAGGTGATCATGGAACCATCGGTCGCACCTGCGTCGACCGCACTGATATTATTGAATTCCTTGACAAGTTTCGTGATGGCGATCTGCCCTTTTTGGGTGGTGGCCGCATTCATTTTTGTAAAGACGACGCCCTGCGTCACTCTTGGTAAGCCGATACTGGCTGCAACAGCCGCAAGAATGCTGACCAGAACCATCGCAATGATAATTTCCACCAGAGTGAAGCCATTTTTATTGTCGCTGCTGCAACGCATAGCCAATCCTTTACGGGGCAAAGACATATGTCAGGGTTTCATTATTGTTGTTTCTGATCGTCACCCTGAGCATTTTGTCCGGGTCGTCAACGGAAGCATCCACTTCTTGCTGATTTGCGTCAAACTTGATGAAGCGGTTTTCCACAATGGTATAATTCCATACCTTACCGACAGGGTCCAATGCCCTGCTGTCGATAGCAGTCTTGAGCTCGGGAAGCGCATGCAAATACTCGAAGTCTTCATAATAAGCGGTCATGAAGTTTTCCATGACCTGCTGGAGAGAGTAAGTTTCCTTCAGGCGAACGATCGGCACCGAACTCTTGGTCAGGGAACCGCTGCCCAGGACTGTAAACATCATCGTTCCGAAAACAGCCGCAACGAGAAGCGTGATGATCACTTCCACAAGAGTGAATCCGGTCGATCTCAGTTTCGCCATAATCTTCATGGAATAAATCCCGTATTCTTGGTAACGGTAACCGTTCCCCCACCATGAGAGATGGTAACCTGAATGTTTTCCGAGCCAGGACTGCCCCATTCATCAAAGACAACGGGACCGCCAGAATAGGTTATCTCGTCGCGCTGCGATCTATGGGTCGGCGAATCTTCACTGGGCAAATTATAAGCCGTGCTCTCGCCCCGCTGCAGGGTATAGGTATTTCCGGAAAAAGAGATGCGCCAACTCTCATTATCGCCTAAAGCTCGTATCTGTGCGTACCGGAGGTTCATTTTGAGAATATCCGCTTCGGCAAGGGCCGAGTAACTCTGCGTCGAGCCAATTTTGGACACGGCAACGGCGGAGAGAATACCGATAATCATCAGAACGGCGACTATCTCAATTATTGTGAAACCGCGATCATTTATTCTGAATCTGTCTATGTTATTAAATCCTTTCATACGGTTACAATGATTTTCCCGTTGTCCTTGCAGCGTAAACACTGAAACATCTTTAAGCTCCATTAATGTCAGCTGCCGCCCCTAACCTATCCATTGGCGGGACTATTTGATTAACGATGGCGCCTGGGCAGTTTCCATTGGGGCCGAAGCGAATTATGATGAGGACGTTACTCAAGGCCAGGTTGACAAAGTAAGAGCGGGAAATAAAAAATTCGAAAAATACGCTTTTGATGATAGCACGCACGAGCCGTTTCCGGAGGAAACCTCATCTATTTATTTTGTCAATAGCTAAAGCATAACACCTTTAATGTCAATGATATTCTGATCACGTCGGAAGGCATCAGCAACAAGGTCTCTTGGCTCACAGCATGTCGACAATTTCTCAACATACTATACTTATGTTATCAAATACATACGAGGCGTATATATCCCATGCATCATACAAATTATATCCTATGTAACCGCGTATATTGACCAAAGTTATTACAATGCTCCGGTACCTTTGGGACCGAGAGGAATAAAGCTCGCCGCGGGGGATTTGAGCAAGAGAGATACCATTCCAACGGGGCGGAAATATATATTAAGACTGATGATGATTTGGCAATGGGGTTGAGGTTTCTGGAAAAAAAGGACACACCCTGGGGACGCCCATATAAAAAGGGAGTTATCTAAATTGATAACTCCCGGTAATTATTGGTAGTCCCACGGGGAGTTGAACCCCGGCTTCCGGCGTGAGAGGCGAATCGAAAAGATATCTAAGCCACCTGTTTTATTACAAGTATTTGCTTCTACTAAAGTTGGTGTGTCCTTTCGTGTAATCCTGTGCAGCTATTTTACCTCGAATTCGAGCAAAAGGACACACCAAGGGACACACCTTTGAACGTGCAATTTTATTCGTTCCTTCCTGAAGTTGTTAAGTTAAGAAATTTACATAAGATAGTAGATTTCAGACGACAATTGTGATAATTGAACCAGCAATATTGGTTGTCACTTAAATACGTTCCATCCGGCTGGGGGGAATATGAGATAGCTGACAAAACCCCGTTTTCTGGTAAACAAGAACGGGGTTTTTTATTGCGTATCGATTGTCTCGCGGGTTCTTATACTGACCCGCATAAAACGCTAAGCGAAAGATGGCTTTATGAGAAAATATCCTGACATTGCAGGATGTTACGGTGGTAACGGCCCGTCTTTAGCTGGCGTATTATACGGACAGGCCTGTCGGCGTTTAGGGTATTATACCGGATACATATAAACATTGGTTGGACCGATGGAAATGATAAAAATCATAATCCTTAGAGTTTTTGTTGCAGCAGTGATCATTGGTTCCACACACGCTGGGCTTGCTAATGACACTGCCGCCCGCGTCGCAGCTGGGGGAATAACGTTTGTAAAAAGCGAGCACATCAGAATGCTTGAGGAAGTCCTTGAGGTTTCGCTGAGTATGGTAAGGGTAAAGTACCGGCTCCTGAATGAGTCCGATCAAGATATCCATACCACAGTCGCATTTCCAATGCCGCCATATCGCTGGAATAGTGGCGAATCGATGTGGGATATGAATCAAAGACCTGTCACAACCTTTAAGGCATTTGTGAACGGGCGACAGATATCGAACGCGACTACAATAAAGGCGATCATAGGTGGCCGGGACGTGACATGGAGACTGCGCGAAATTGGGCTCTCTGACGCAGAGATCCAAGTAGGTGCGGGGTGCCATGTCACTCAGACGGGAACAATCGTCTATGATCTCACGCAGCATCAGAAAGAGATGGTGATGCAACTGACCGGAGAAAAGGAGGCATGTCCTTCCTGGACAGTGGCTAGCACTCTGTTTTGGGAGCAGACATTCCCTGCACAGAAAGAAGTTGTTGTGGAGCACCAATACGCCCCGTTCGTTGGCATTGGGTACTCCGCCCCTTACCAGCAGCCCCACGGATATGTTACGGACATCCCGGCTGTGGAAGGTGAAACTGATAAGAATAGAGCGTGTCTAAGCAGCAGTACCAGAAAGGCCATTGATAAGCGCATCAAAGCCTTTGTGGATGGCGGCGAAAAGTTGGTCTATGTTACTCTGCATGACGTGGAGTATGTTCTGGGCACCGGAAGAAACTGGAAAGGGCCGATAGGGAAGTTCACTCTTAGAATCACAAAAGACAGCCCAGATCAATTCATTGCGCTCTGCTTCCAGGGAAAACCCACAAAAGTAAATTCCAACGTATATGAGTTTGTCCAAAAAGGTTTTGTACCCCAGGACAGATTAGTCGTGTATTTTTACACTGTGGCAACGAAGCCGTACTACCGAAAGGCGAAGAGCGAATAGGAAAAATTTGCAAAAAACAGAATGAAAATATATATTTGTCCAACAATCGCGTGAACCAGACGCTCGTTTAGCGCGGGGTTTTCGAATTCGGGCTTTGCGGCTCGCGCTGGTTACGCAAGCGTTAGGCACCTTGAGAAGATAATTATGACAGAAGAGAACTCACAACCTACAGACGAATCCGAGGTATTGCAAGAGGCCATTGAGACGTTCCGCGTTTATTCGGGCGTCGTTCTCCTATCCTTTGCGAAGCACGGGCAAGGTCTGCGTGACATGGTTGCTCGGAACTTTATTGCCCGCGGTATGAGCTGCACGCAGAGCATTTACGTGGTTTGGAGGGCTGGAAGTGAGCAAGATGCCTGGATACTGCATCGTTCACTGCTGGATCGCCTGCTTCATCTTCACCACCTCGGGGAGACGGATGGGTTCGTAGACTTCGAGGAACACTCGTTCCTGTCGATGTATGAGGCGAGGCATCAACTGCTATCCGATCCTGACATGGGTAGGAAAGCGCCTTTAGGTTTGAAGGAATTGCAGAAGAGGGATCGACCAAGGTATGACGTCATTTCTAGGAAGCAGACACGGTGGCGCCGACCGAAGGCTGAAGGTGTCGCAAAAAAGATGGACCTTGGTTTTCTTTACCGGTTTGGCTACGACTATGCTTCGACGCATGTGCATCCGATGTCAGGAGACGGAGAGGCTGACTTCACTAGGCTAATCTCCACGCCGCAAGTCGTCACTATTCCAGATGCAACGGTCGTGCGAAATTCAATCCTGGTTCAGAGCATGCTTGTGCAAGAGGCGTTTAACGTAAGCCAAATGCGTTGGCGGGCTATCGCATACGACTTTCTCGATCAGATTCGAAGGTTCCTTGAAACAGGCGACCCGACGTTTCACAAGACATTTTATAAAATTGGTAAGGTGTGGCCCGATTTTCAGCTCTGTGAACCGCTGACATCTAGAGACGGAGACTAACATTTCAATCAACCCGACCGGGAATATCACTCGTCGGGTTTCCGCCAGGTTTGTGCCCCGGCGGGGTATTTCTGGCGTTAACGGAAATAAAATATGCCATTACGAAATATTCATCTAAGCAAAGCCGATTTCGATAAATTCGATTGGCAAGAAATTTATGAAAATTCCGTTGAGAAGGAATGCCATAACTATTCTACTGCCTATTTCAAAAAAGCTAATGAGTTTGAAAAGAACAATGACATAACTGGCCAAGAAATATTTGCATTACTTGGTGCTATTACATCAATGATGCTAAAGTCAGATTCATTCACTGAGCCTTTTGGGCCTATGTTTGTGCTTCAGGGATCGCGGAGTGCAATCGTTGAGGATTTTAACGATAACCAGTTAGGAGTATTAAGTGAAATTATTAAAGACATTAACGACCCGGAACTAAAAGCAAGGATTGCCGATGTCTTATGGATAAGAAGAAAAGATTACAAAGTATCACAGATAGCTGTTGAATCATATTTGGAGTCTGCTACTCGCCTAGAAAGTCCCGAACATTGGACACAACCGGCAGAAAGGATTGAAAGGGCTTTAAGGCTATCTGTGAGCTTAGGCAAGAAATCTCAAATTTTGTCGAAAGTTATAGAGCATATTGAACGAGTACTTGAAAAGTATAATGGCGATGATCCCTTATTCCTTTCTCAGAATCTAATGGGATTATTGCTCGAATTCAATCAAGGGAACCCAGTAACATATGAGCAGATGTCGGAAAGAATAGCTTTAAAAGCGGAGTCTGAGGGAAATTACTATAAAGCAAGATCATTGTGGGAAACCCGGGCTAAATGGTTAAAGACGGCGAACGACAATGATGAAGAAGTTAAGGCACTAGTCAATGCTGCGGAAACATATGTTAAAGAGGCAGAACAAGCTGTCGCTGGCGAACCCCGAAGTCACCTTGTAGCATCGAGTCATCTGCAAAGCGCGATTGAAGCTTACCGTCGCATCGGTGGATATAGTGATCGGATTAGGGAATTGCATAATATCCTTTTGGAATATCAGGCAAAATCACTAGCTGAAATGGGTGTAATTAAATCTGACGGCATAGACCTCAGTGAAGCAATCCAAAATTCAATAAATAGGGTTAAAGGCAAGCCCTTCTATGATGCAGTATTTGATTTCGTGCTTATGGTTCATTCGCCTAAAGTATCTGAGCTGAGAAGGCAAGTCGAAGAATTGGCCGCAAAGCATCCACTGCAGCATCTTGTATCTGGGGTCATCGTCAATGAAAATGGTAAGGTCATAGCCCGTCATTCAGATATGTATTCCAAGGACCCAGATGAGAGAGAAAGAGCTATTCAGGAGAATATGTTCAGGCACGCCTCTTTCCACCATCAAATTTATACTCACTCGATCGTCGAACCTGTGAGAGTCCAATTATGTGAAGAACATTCAATTCGGCTTGACAACTTTCTGAAAATTGTCAGCAATAATCCATTTGTGCCAGAGGGGCGTGAATACATATTTGCGCAAGGGCTAAAGGCTGGGATGCTAGGCGATTATTTGACTGCTTTGCATTTGCTTATTCCACAAATTGAAAACAGCCTAAGACATATCTTGACCCGAATGGGTGAAATTACTTCAGGAATTGATTCGAAGGGTATCCAAGACGAAAGGAGCCTGAATATCACTTTATATTCTGACTCAATATTAAAAGTTTTCAGTGAAGATATAGTATTCGACTTAAAGGGGCTATTAGTGGAGCGCTTTGGTGCTAATCTTCGCAATCGAATGGCACATGGACTAATGGAGCACCATTCTTTTTATTCGGTAGAGATTCCCTATCTGTGGTGTCTAATTTTTAAGTTATGTTGTTTACCAATAATTCAACATTTAATGAAAAATGATAGCGCTCAGCAGGATAGCGCTGGAGACACAACTGGACAGACAAGGGAAACTCCATGAAAACAAGCGTTAACAACTGCATACACCGGATCGGCCATAAAGTCGGCCTCCCGGTGATGCAGGCATTATACACGAACAAAAGGGAATTTCATGAAACGTATTTGGAAAATTAACTGCATGGAAGACGAATATCCCGGTATGAGGCAACGTTGGTTCAGGAATCAGTGTGTGGCCGTAGGTTGGCCACCAGACGATGGGTATTGTCTGAATGGAGACACAGAAGGTGGAAAAGGTTGGTCTACAGCCAGAAATGCAATAAAAAAAATGGAGATCGGCGAGTTTGTTGTTGTTGCTATGAAAAATAATAAAATCGCCAGAATTGGTGAAATAACAGGCAAAGCAATAGAAGATCACCAATGGGTCCCTTTAGTACCTAAAAGCAAAAGCTTACCCACGGGTGAAATGGGAAGAAGAATATTCGTTCGTTGGGATCTTACACTTGGTCCTCAGAACCTCGATTTAGTTATTAGCCTGCCGGAAGATCGTAGATTTACAAGCGGAGAATTGAGGCCTACTGTCGGAGAGATACGATCTCAAACAATTGAAGGGCTAAAAACAGTAGTAAATCATCCGGCTAATTGGGTAAGTTTGCTGGGGCAATTTGTATATGAAAAGGCTCTTTCAGACTACATCGCAAACTATCCGCATCATTTGGAAGATGGTTTGTCACCATACCCAGATTCAAAAATCAGGGAAAAAGTATTTAAAGACAGTTCGCGACTTGATGTTCTACTCATAGATACAGATGACACTCCGGTTATTGTTGAATGCAAACAATATTCGCCATCTCGAAATGATTTTGAACAGCTAAAAAAATACATGAAAAATTTATTTGAAGAGACTGGAAAAAGATCCAGAGGCATCTTAGTACACGGCGGTTCGCAAAAATTAAACAAAGACGTATTTGAATATCTACAAAAAGAGCAAGACATTGAGGCGATGAATTACAAATTGGACATAGAATTTAGGAGATCAAATTAGTATCGTATAACCCGTCAATTCAGCTTTGAAATAATAGAAGTTAATCAGGAGATGAAGGGACTCCTATTAGAGAGATATGATGAAGAAGATCTTAACCCTAAGAAACGGGTGAGGTCTTAGGTGGACACCAGCGCAGAGGTATAGTGGACGCTCAACTACGACTCCGAGCGACAGGATAGAGTAACCAGTAGCTGAGCATTACCTTGAGTTACCGTGCGACATATCACTACGAGTTACATGGAGGATATAATGAGTACAATGCATGCATCTGATGCTCCACCGGCTAGCTCCCCAAAATCGGACGTCCAGACTGCGCTCGATCCATCTAAAACTAAGGTAGCTGTATGGCTTCCGATCATCGTTGCAGCCTTTGTCGCAATTGGGAGCGGAGCCGGGTGGCTATATGAAAAGCATGTCCAAAACGAACGACAGCATGAAGAGCGGACCCAAGCGGCAGCAAAGGAGAACGAAAGACTTATCAACGAATATCTCTTAAGGATTCAAGTCGCCCTTGAGAAGACGAAGGTTATCTCTGATGAGATTAACGCAAGCTATCTCGAACCGGGGTGGGGTATTCTTGAGTCATACGTGATTAAAGCTCGACGCGACGGGCACGACAAACATGCGCTGATGTACCAGCGCATCAGTCGGCTGGTCCAACATAACGGGGAAATACTTTCGCTCTTAGACGGATACCAACCATACATCCTTACTATAGAATTCAAGAAACAGTCCGCTGAGTTTCGTGACCACGCGCAACGGTACATTGATCGATGGGAGGTCGTCCCGAAGATCGTTGTGACAAAACAACAGCTACCAGTGGCCAAGGTGTTCCCCCGTGAGTTCCCGGTAGCTGTGCAACATGAGATCGAAGCACGCAAGTCAAGGCAGGCATTGAAATAGGTATCCAACTAGGACAACACTGGACTGACCAGTTGAGCTCATTAGGCTTTCATTGCTGCAAATAATAAGACGCGCCATTTGGCTGTGAGATATCAAAGAGCTTCGTGAACAAAATTCACGAAGAATCAAAATTAGATCAAAACATAAATTTTTTGTTGGGAATACTGTTGGGAACGAAAAAATATGAAATAAAAAGGGGCTACAAATTTCCTTGTAACCCCTCTTTATTATTATGGTAGTCCCACGGGGAGTTGAACCCCGGCTTCCGGCGTGAGAGGCCAGCGTCCTAACCACTAGACGATGGGACCAAGTGTATTCCGGCAGAAGCAACCCCGGTTTAACAGCAGCAGATGACCGAGCGAGCATTTCTTTTTTGACTGGTGATTTTTAGTTAAAGTTGATCAAAAAGTCAAGATTAAAAAAAATCCGGGTGAATGGCAGAGAGCCGTTCCAAATCTTCGGCACTGTCCAAGTCGGTAAAAAAACAAGGATTGTCGCTCTCGACAAATAGCACATCATCTGCATGTTTCTGGATGAGTTCCCGGGCACCTTTATCACCTTGAATACGGAGAATTTCCTCATAGAAGAAACTGCTGAAACAAACAGGGTTGCCGGGCCTGTTCCCCTGTTTTGGCAAGCAGATACCCTTGTCCGTTTCCCAAAAGCGGTGAAGGAGCAGATTTATGGCACCAGCGTCGATTAGCGGCTGATCAATCAGCAAAAACATCACCGACGGAAACTGTCCTTTTATGGATCTTAACCCTGCCTGCAACGAACCGGCCATTCCTGCCTGGTACCCCTCGTTAATGACGATTTGCAACCGCTCGCAGCGACCGATGGGACCCAATGCCGTTTTCAACTTCTGTGCCTCATGGCCCAGTACGAGCACCACCTTGGCCAGGCTGGACTCCAGAGCAGCACTGACAACTCGGGTCAGCAAGGGTTTCCCCGCAATCTCCAACAGCTGTTTCGCTCTGCCCATCCTTGTGGACATGCCGGCCGCCAGCACGATTCCGACGGTAGGTTGCTTGATCACGATGTCCTCCCAATAAACGCTTGCCGGCGCCATGGCCACCGCGCTCCAGTAAGGGGAGAATACAGCCGCCGGCAGCGTTTCCAAAGAAGCAAAATATGCTTATGGCCTTCCAAAGTCAAGGAGGTGGAGCGCGTCCAGCCTTTACGAAAATAATTATCTATGATATGAAGGAATTAGTATTAATTAACAATAGGTCTTTTGAATAAACTCCTCGCTGTCCCGGTGGCTGCGGTGTGGCAGTTTTTCAGGAGGCCAAGAAAGAAGCGACTACAATATTGAGCCCTAAATATTTCGCCCGCCAGCAGCATGCCCGCCGGTCGGTCCGACCTAAGAAAAACCGGCCACATTTCCAGATGAAAGCAGAGCTTGAACCGGCATTGAAACATGTTTTGGCCAAGATCGGTAAGCCCACACCTGCTGCTTTCGTCCCCGACCCTTTCCAATTGGCAGCCCTTGAAGCCATCAAGCAGACAGATTGCCTCGTCACCGCCCCTACCGGCGTAGGTAAAACCTGGATCGCGGAGCAGGCCATCCAGTCCATTTTCGACAATGGCGGCCGCTGTTGGTACGCCTCGCCCCTGAAGGCCCTGACGAATGCCAAATGGGTGGAGTTCGGCCATAAGTTCGGCGAAGCCAATGTGGGTATTCTGACCGGCGATACGAAAGAGAACGCCGATGCTCCCATCATTGTCGGCACGACGGAAATTCTCAGAAATCAGCTCTATGACGTCATGCATCATACCGACAATCTCAATTGCGACCTGGTCATCCTCGACGAAGCCCATTACCTGGGCGACCGTGATCGCGGCGTAGTCTGGGAAGAGGTCCTTATCTATCTGCCCGTCCGGGTGAACGTCTTGCTGCTTTCCGCCACCATCGGCAACGACGAGGAGATCGCATGCTGGCTGAAAAGCATCAGGGGCAAGGAATGCATCGTGATCAAGGAAGAAAAAAGATCTGTACCGCTTTATCCCCTCTTCCTTCACCCATCAGGCAGGATCATGCCTTTCCTGGAGAAGAAAAAGCTTTTTCAGGGGCTGGTTCAGTTTTTGGAGAACAGGAGAAGCCAAGGGGCCGGCCGGCCGCCCAACCTTGGACAAATAATTGAAGTTCTGGAGGAATTCCAACTTCTACCGGCCATTTTCTTCCTCAAGTCCCGCTCCGAATGTGATGCCGCTCTGAAGAGCTGCTGCCGGGCGCCAATCACTATGGAGGACGACGCCTTCCACCGTGATCTGGAAGAATTGCTCGATCGTTTCCCCTATTTGAAAAACCACAAGCAGTTGGACTGTCTGGAACGTACTCGGGTGGCCGCCCACCACGGCGGGCAGCTGCCGACGTGGAAATTCTTTGTCGAAACGATGATGAAGATGGGCCGGCTGCGGGCCATTTTTGCCACCTCGACCGTGGCCGCCGGAGTCAATTATCCGGCCAGAACTATTGTCCTGTTTAACTCCGATTTATATAACGGCCATGATTTCCAGCCGTTAAGCAGTACGGAATTTCACCAGATGACCGGCCGGGCGGGCAGGAGAGGTCGGGACAACATCGGCTTTATGCTTGCCATTCCGGGACGTTTCATGGATCTGTCCCACCTCAAAAAACTTTTCCATCAAAAACCCGATGACATCCAGAGTCAGATTCGCAATGACTTCTCCATGATCCTGAATTTATTGCTTTCCCAAACGCCGGCGGGCATCCGGGACATCCTTGAAAAATCCTTCGCCTCCTACCAACTCAGTGCAGGAAGGGGCAAGAAACGGGCGCTCCGGGCGGGGACCAATCTTTGGGAAGAATGCCTGCGTCATCTTAATTTCTTAAAGGCAGAGGGTTTTGTAGATGCCGACGACCGTCTCACCGAATCCGGCGTCTGGGCCTCCAAACTGAGGTTGGACCACCCCCTGCTGATTGCAGAATGTCTGAAAGAAGAAGCCTTCCCCAAACGGGATGCCAAACTCCTGGCGGCCATAGTAGCGCCCTTTGTCTACGATGGCGACCAGGACCTCAAGATAACGCATAAACCTCTCGCCAAGAAGCTGGTGCAGGCCCATCGAAAGGTCAGCAGAACGATTGTGGCTTTATCCGAACGCATGGCGGTGGCCGGCTTTTCTACCAATGCCCTTTATCTCTGGACGAGTTCCGTTATTTACGATTGGGCGCAAGGTGAAGATTGGGACGAAATAGTCAGCAAAATGGGGATTGCCGATGGGGACCTGGCGATGCTGGTATTGAGAACTGCGGATAATCTCCGGCAGATCGCCTCACTCCGGGATACCCACCCGGCGATAGCCGCCCTGGCAACCAAGGCCAGAGAGGCCATCTTGCGCGAACCAGTAGTCTTTGGCTAACTATGCTTTAGCACACATTATTCAATCATTTACTTCTTGACATGTCACCCTGGAAAAGTATATGAATAAAAATTACGGGAAATTCTATTGAAAACAGTATTGCCCCGCCGATATTTACATTCATAATCAGTGCGTCCCCATCGTCTAGAGGCCTAGGACACGGGCCTTTCACGCCTGTAACCGGGGTTCGACTCCCCGTGGGGACGCCAAATTTTGTTCCAGAATCTCAGTGAGTTACGCTTGCTGAGATTCTTTCGTTTTAAGGGGTTGATTCGTGGTCGTGAATGTTGGTCGTGAATTCCGGTTTGATAAAATTTCCAATGCCGGCCTTACTGGTTCCAGTCCTCTAATGTAACGCTCCGTCGTGGTCAAATTCTTGTGTCTTAATATCCTCTGAATTGTCACCATAGGTACGTCAGCTCGTGCCAGTATACTTGCCGTCAAATGCCTTATAGCGTGGTATCCGAAAGCCTTTACACCTGCCCGTTTGCAAACCTGCCTCATATGTTTTTGGCGCACCCTGAAAGGCTCACCGTTTTCCAGGTTCGTGAATACCCAATCAAACTTGGCCGATTGCCTGTGATGAATCATTGCATTAAAAAGCTCGTCAGTCATGGGGAGCGAATCATACTCTAAACTGCCCCCTTGCCGTTTCCTGGTCCCAATCCTTACCCGCTGATTGGAAAAATCGACATCTTCCCATCTCAGCCGGAAAAGCTCTGATCTTCTCGCACCCAAATGAAGGTAAGCCAGAAGCATTATTTTGTCCGGTCCCTCTGCTACTTCGTAGACCTTCCAAAAATCGCTTTCAGGGGGAATATAACGGTTTTGACGAACCTCTGGAAATCGTTCAGTCATACATGGATTCAGCGAAGGCAAATCTAAATACTTGATACCCCAGTTCCAGGCGGCCAATAGATTCTTTCTCTCTTTGTTCGCCGCATATCCTGAACGCTCTGTCGCCTGTTTTCTGAGATAATTAAGCACCTGGACCGGCTTTAGCTTATCCACAGGAAGCAATGGATCAACGCTTTTGAAAAACCTCTTAAAAGCCAATCTCTTTTCATTAAAGGTTAATCCTGCAAACCTGACCTGTGAATATTCCAGATATTTTGTTGCCCACTCAATCAGCTTCAAGGATTCCGAAGGGGTCATCAGGCTTTCTTCCGGACTTTTTCTTGTTTCGGATTCCCAGGCTAATGCCTCGGTCTTGGTATTGAATATCTTGTAATACCTCTTCCCGTTGCACATCACATCGGCTATCCACTGCGTCTTGTTCCTTCTCTTTCTTTTGTACGGCATTGCTCTTCTCCTTGATCGCATCGATCACTAAATTGTCAAAGAACAAGATAAGGCGACCCAGCCTTATTCCGCCAAGGTGTTTATAATACCGGCGAACGGTCTCAACGTCAATCCCCAAGTAGTCGGCCACATCTTGCGCCGTCAATCTTTTCCCCAGGGTGTCTGTTAATGTACTCATAATTTGCCTAAATTGTTATTCCTTACACCTTGACCGTATTAAAAGACGATTCAAGGTCAGCCAAATCATCATCGTCGTCATCAAACAATCGATTGTATGTTTCACGGGACTTTATAGTCCTCACCGAGTTCGCTTCAATTAGCTGCAATGCTTCCAGGCTAAGAGAACAGACATAACCGTGTTGCTTTGTATATGTAGGATTGAGGATGTCTCTAATCACCTTGAATGACACCGGAAGGAACATCTGCACCAGTGTTCTATCAATAACCGTGCGAATGTACGTTCTTGTTCCGCACTGGCTAAGAATAACCCGGTAATTAACTTTCTTTTCGTTCTTTTCTTCCTTTTTCCCTTTCTTCTCCCTTTGTTCCTTCTCTTTCCCTTCAAAATATTTTGAAACTTCGACGAATGCCTCATCTTCAGTAATATCTATCCGCTCTTCTTCGTGAACGCCTTCCTTTTGTCCTAGGTAATAAGTAATTCTCCTAACTCTTCGTCCATAATTATCTTTAATATCTTCCGGGAGCTTTGTTTGGTATTCCTTGCCTTTCTCAAAATAACCCTTATCGGCAAAATACCCCGCTATGTTCTTCCAATGATCCAGGTTGTTGAAGAAGGTTTCCTTGACTATGCCGTATTTCCACGCATGGTGGAGATTTGCGCCGCCGATCATACCCGCTCTTCCTCCTTCTTCGACCTCAATCAGCAAGTGCCAGTGGGGGAAGCCGTCTTGATAAAACTCTAGAACCGCCAGGGCTTGTTTTATCTTGATGGGCGGATACAGCCATTCCCAATGGTCACCGACTTTTATTTTCTTGCCGTTTCTCAGTTTCCTTATAAAGGCCGATAATGATTTCTTATCAGTAATAGTGCGCAGGGCGTCCAGGCCGTTTTCAAATTTATTCCGGTCCGTGGTCAGGATGACATGGCGCGTTCTTGTGTGATCAAATTTTTGAATGTATTCCTTATATTTGGGAATATAAAAAAGCTTACGACATTTTTCGCACCAGGAACATTTACACAAACAATTACCGATCTTGGTTTCAATCCCTTGGTCATTACCCTCTTGAGCTTCCTTAAACACTCTGAGAAACTCATCTTCATCTCTCTGCCTGTACTCGGACTCTTTAGCAAGAATAGGCTCCCTGAGATATTCCAGGCTTCTGTAGTTAAGTGATTGGCGATATGCCTCAGTGTTATAGGCCCTTTCAAACTCTTCTTTGTTGCGGCATAAGATATACCGATGGTCATTTACGTCATTTTCCCTGTTGCCCTCGTGCGGTCCATGCTGGTCCCGCACGGGTGGCAACAGTGGCGAAGTTTCCCTATCTGTCCCATTAAGCATAAAAGGCTCCCATTGGTTAAATGGAGAGCCTCTTGACACGCTCAACTCAAGCTGTTACCCTATAATCGAGCTAAGGGTGCCGAAAGGCGCTCTTTCCTTACGAAAGCCAAGCAAACAGACCCGCGAAGTCACCTGCCTGGCTTTCGTCCTTTTTTTTTGACAGTTATTGCACTTTATTAACCTTCAATTCGTGTTTAGATATTGTTATTTTTCCACAATATATGGTGGTTCCGTATCAAATCGCATCGGTTCTCCTATCCCTGCTTCCTTTTCCAGTTCCCGCAGATATTTTTCGGTTAATCTTAAGAAATCGGAACGAACACCTGCATCTTCCCATGCTGCGGTTGCTCCTTCCTCTGGAGGATAATCCAATGGTCTACCTTTAATTTGAGGGAATGAATTTTCAAGGGATTCTAAAGCCGTTGTCAGTAAATCTCCGATGATTTCGGTTTTTGTTTTATTCGGGTACATTTCACAGAGAGCTGATATCTTGGCTGCAACCAGAATTGGCAAGCGGATTGACAATTGCTTAGGTGTAAGCTTCGGAGGTTCCGGTGCACCCCAGATTGTAAGTAATTCGTTGGATTTCATATATGCTCCTTCCATGAATATTTTTTGTGAAACGTTGCATAAACTTTATATAACATTTTTAAGAATGTCAAGTAAATTACTTGCCGTCTATTTGAAAAAGTTTGCAAGGTCCCTTTTTCCCAAATTCTCAAAACAATAACGCTATATTGGATGCATGTATTTTCAAGCCCCCGTGTTTACTATATCGGGGAGAAAAGAGCGGGCCTTACATACCAGAGGTCTGAGTTACCCACAGCCATGCCCGCCCGGCTCTCCCTACGGGCCGCGGGCATGGGCTATGGATAACTCAGACGCGCAAGTGGGTAAAATTTAAATCTATATAGTAAAATTATCTTGATTTTTTATCTGGCATTGTTATTGTTCATGGGTAGATATACGATTAATCACGACCTCCGAGAATTAATTAGACAAGGTCACGGTATGCGACAGGACAGACGGTGGGATCTTTTCAAGTGTCATCAGTGTGGCAAGTGCTGCGTAGAGCTCCCATATGACCCTGAAAGTATCTTTGGTATTGCTAAGTTTCTTGAACTGGATGTGCCCCAGGTAATTGAGAAATATTACGGCAGGATTGTGAACGATGGAAAAGCCTGGGAATCAGAAGACCAAAAAAGGAAACCTTGTCCCTTTCTTAGGGCGGATGGCGCCTGGAAATCTTGTGCTATCTACTCGGTGCGTCCTGAGGGTTGCAAGTCGTACCCTTTTGACACTGATTGTGGCCGGGCAGGTATCGATTGTCCTGGCGCAAGAATTGTGTACGTAAAACTGAAAAGAGGAAGAAGCCTAACATCATAAGGGGAAATGCGATGGACAGAGAACGATTGATCCAATTGGCATGCTTGGACTTCTCCGATTTCATTCAGAGTGAGAATATTGTAAAGTACAAAATCGTAATTCCATTTCTTCAAGCGTTTGATCATCACGATTTGCACCTTGAACATGCGGCAGTTGAGGACATTAGAATTGTCCGGACTAAGGCAATTCTGTAATGTTTTAACCAAATTTATCATTAATAATGTGGCGAGGGTAAATATGGCTAAGCTAATAATTACCATCATAGCGTTAATCTGTTTGTCTCAATCGGCCATAGCAGAAGTTATCGATGTCAATATAAAGGGCATTGATGATGGAAGAAAGAGCAATAGGCAACAAGATTTCCGAGAAGCGGTTCTGGATGCAAAGCTCCACGCGATTGAACAGGCCGGAGCATCGATAGAATCAATTACGAAAGTAGTAAACTTCCAATTAAAATATGATGCCGTAGAATCAAAATCGAAAGCAATATTACTCCCGGGTTTTCAGATTATTGATATTGGATATGTTACTGATGGTACATATCAAGTTGTGTTAGTAGGAAAGATACAAACTACACAAGTCGTGGGGAAACGTCCATCTATCTCCAAGGCACGTGAGACAGAAAGAGACGGTCGTTTCATCGCATATGACAATGGCACCGTCCTGGATACACGGACGCGGCTGATGTGGGCAGCGACCGACAATGGCAGTAATATTGACTATGCGGAAGCCAAGTCTTATTGTGAAAATTACCGTGCGGGCGGTTATACTGACTGGCGGATGCCGACAGATAGAGAGCTATTAGGGTTGTTTGATAGTACTAAAACTTATGAGTCTGACTGTGGATATAAGGTCCATTTAACGGAATTGATTCATCTTACTTGCATTGCCCCTTGGGCTTACGTACCGGACGGTTCCAGAAGCGTCGTATTCCATACCTACGGTGACGAAGGCACACAGAGCTTGAGCCAGGTTATGGAAGTCGCTTACCGGGCGCTCCCAGTGCGTTCCGTCAAATAGATCAATTGGTCATTTAGTTCTTTGATCATGTTCAGTTTTGGAAGATTTCTAACCAAGATCATGGCAAGGATATAGATTCTTCCCAGTGCCCAGATTCGTCCGCGCTGTGGAGCCACTGCGATTGATGAATTTAAATAAATAACACCGAGAGCGCGAACTTAATTCTTAGGCTTATTATCAGCCATTAACCCGCAAACTTTGCCCATTGCCTACACATCACCTGTTACAATTCGTAGTGATGAAACCTCTTTGCCAAGATTGAGATAATCGCTCAAAGGGCGCACACGCTAAACGCGCCAAGCCCATAAAGATGGTGGCAATAGCTTAGGGTTTACATCGTCGGTTGGGGTCGTGAATCTGGTCGTGAATTAACCCCGTTAAAGCGGTTTAGACGGGGTAAAAAACGTAATAAAATGGCGAAATAAGGCGTTTCCGGCGATCTTTCACGCCTGTAACCGGGGTTCGACTCCCCGTGGGGACGCCAATAATAAAATTAAGGGGTTACGATAGAAATCGTAACCCCTTTTTCGTTTCCATATCAAGAATTGCCAACCTTAATAATAGATAAGTTTGGAATGGCTTCTGACTGATGTTATTCCGGGCTATCGATAATGCATAAGAAGTTCAGCCTTTTTAGTAGCACTGAACCTGGTTACCTATTGTTTTGTCTCACTTATGTTTTCATGAAATTTCGGACGCTATCTTTGGCACTCTTTCCAACAGCAGTTCCGGGTTAGAAACTTGCTGGTTTTCATCGAGAAACTCCAACTCCGTCTCGAAGTGACGCCTATTGAAATCGGAGATACCGTTCAGTGCTTTTACCAATGCCATCTCCAGGCTATCCACAATCTGCCTTGTCAGCGATGTCAGTTTGGCATGGAAAAGCAGAAGCGGAATAGCGGCTATCAGACCAAAGGCCGTGCAGTTCATGGCCACCGAAATGCTGACCGCGAGCAGAGCTCCCTTCTCGGCGGGGTTTGCATTGGAAACTGCAGTGAAGGCTTCGATCAGCCCCATGATGGTGCCCAGCAGTCCAAACAGGGTGGCGATATTGGAAAGCAGTGCCAGGTACGATGTGCGCTTTTCCAATTGAGGAATTATCTCCATCAGGCACTCTTCCATAACGATTTCCACGTCCTCACGACGCCTTACCACACCTATACTGGCCAGTCCCATCCTCAGCATTTGCGAGATTGTGGATTTGTCATTGCTGATTACCATCCGCGCTTGGTCGAACTCACCCTTGGCCAGCACGGGATACAGCAATTCCCACATTTTCCGGTTGGCATCCCGAGCGCGGTTCAACTGAATCCAGCGTTCAAACGCGATGACCATCCCAACCACAAATACGAGCAGGATTGGGTACATGAACACCCCGCCCTTCTGAAAAAATAGGACAATCGTTTCGGTGATTCCCATCACTTTCCTCCTAAATTCTGATAATTAATGATCTCAATCAGTCGATCCTGCACTAACTATTTGCTTTTCTAACCGGCCGGCAGAAAATCGATCGGGTAGAGGATAGTAAGCTTCGGCACACCTTCTTTCGGGCCAAAGTTGAACCTTTTGACGCGTTCCATAATCTTGGCTACCAATTCGGGCGAAGCCAGATCGGTAGATTCCACATTACACATGGACACCACGCCGCTTGTTTCAATGCTGAGGCGCATCAATATCTTCCCTCGCAGTGTAGGATCCTTGCGCAACTCCTGATTGTAGATCCGATAAAGTGCCGCCTTATACCGGTCAAATACGATCTGGATTTCTTCGTCCGTTCTTCCTAAGGCGACTCCATCGCTCCGGGGTCGCGACGATTCCTCCAAATTGGCAATATTACTTGACACCCGACCAATCCCAATACCCGTCCCGCCGCCGCTCCCGCCACCGCTGCCACTGCCGCTCCCGCCGCCGCTGCCACTCCCACTGCCGCTGCCGCTACCACTGCCAAACCCGCTCCCGATACCTATTCCCCCCAGTCGGTCAACATTACCTCTTCCGACGTTGCGGCTGACCTCAGCATAACCGATACCTCCGCTTGAACCGCTCTGAGCTTGAATGGACACCATAGATCGCTGGGCCACGGCCCTTCCTGCCACCCGCGGGTTTTCTTTACTCAGGCGGGCTTCGGTTCCGAGCTTCGCAACAGGAGTTTCCTTCATCAGATCCTTAAAGGCGTCTTTAAACGCGAGCACTCCTAATCCTTCGGCTTTTTTCCGTGCTATCGCCGGTTCTCCGCCGCCGCCTCCAGGATCAGCAGCTTTCGGCTGCTCCGCCGCAGGAGGCGGCGCATCCGCTTTTTGCTTATGAGGCAGTGCCTCCGTCTCTTCCTTGACATTTTCCGCTTCTGTCCGGGCCGGCTTAGAACCAGTCTGGGCCAGCTTAGACCCGTCCCGCGGTTTTTCCGGCAACCCTTTCGGCACCGTCTTCCGCCCCGGCATACGGGTTAACGGCTCCTCCTTGAGCAACTTGACCAATCTTTCCGGAACCTCAGTCACAGCGGCCAGGCGATCCGGTATCGGCACTTTTATCATGTGTATGAGAGAGCCAAAAACAAACCAGATAAGTATCGCCACGAGAACTGCCTGGCGGAAGCGCTTTCCACTATCAGCCTCGTTAGCCCAGGGCATGATCATCTCGCGATAAGGAACAGGGGATACCTCCCGCTCAACAACAAACTCTTCCTTCCGCCGTTCTTCACGGTCGTAAGCATCACCTACTTCTTCGTAGAGGACGTCCAGTTCATCTAGGTATTTATTGAGCTGCCCCTGGAGAGATGCTTGTTTCTCCAGAATGCCGCTGATCTGCCCCTCAAAATAGGCAACCCGGACCCTCGCCCGTTCCACCTGTCCGACGGCATTTCGGGCCTCCGCGACGCCTTCCCAAAAGAGTTCATCCGCCTCCAGTTCCCTCAGTTTGTCGAGTGCATTGCAGATGTCCCGCAAGGCATCGAAACACTGTCTATCGGCGGAAAACGTTTCCAGCTCTGCCTCTACAACGCACAATTCACCTTTCAGCACCTCGTGTTTTTGCCAGGCTTGCTCGATCTGTGCGTTAAGTGGCGCTAATTCCTCTGCTAAAATGGATGTATTCACGGCAGCCCCACTAGCTTTTTTCGGCCTTCTGAGCAACGGCGAGGGAAATCCTTCCGTATCCAGAAGCCGTACAGGTTGACATTATTTTTTTAAGCACTTTGAAGGGAATCGTTTTATCAGCAAGGAGCGTGATTTCCTTGCTTTCGACAACCGTCTTGTTGCTTATCCTTCGTTCAAGCTGTGCCAGTCGCTCTGTTACTTCATGAAGCTGTGCCAGTCGCGCTGTTACTTCAGGAACTATCCCAATACTGTCATCAAGAAGTTTGGGAGTGCTGATCACGGCTTTGCCCTGAATCAATACTACTTCGGGACTCACCACGATCGCCACTGTTTCCCTTGGCCTGGTCTCGACAAAGGAATCAGGCAGCGCGATCCGGGCGTCAGTTATATCACCGTTGAAGGAGTGAAAAAGCAGAAAGAACACCAGTACACAAAGAACATCCATCATCGGTATCAGGTTCAGACCTAGACCTAAAATGTTACCTTTCCTGTTGTTGCGCTCCATCCGTTTCATACGTCTGCTATCTGTCATGGTGCGTCTCCTATGGATATCTTTGGAAAGAGGACTATTTTCTTGACCTCTTCGCTCCCTTCCGCCCGCACTTCGGCGCCACGTACCGCATCCATGATCTCAATCAGATAATCGTACTTGATATCCGGCTCCATCAAAATTGTTGCGTCCTCCTTCTCCGGGTACCGGGCCTTCAGGCGCGCGAGCATTGTGGACAGCATTTCCACATCGTATTGATCCTTTTTTTTAGGAATCGCCGCCTCCACGGACCTCCCGTTGGCAATCTCCAACCCTGCCTTGCGGACAATCACCTCGATGGCAAAATTCGGTATATTCAGAGCAGGTCTGCCGGTGCTGGTCGGAACGCTCAAATCCATGATCGTAATACTCGTAAAGACCGCAGTGATGAGCAGAAAGACCACCAGAACGGTAAGAATATCCATCATCGGTGTCAGGTTCAGGACGTGCATGATATCCGTAGCAAATGGTTCTTCCTTTTTGTTATGATATCGTCTAACCATGATCAGCTCCCGTCAAATCGGCACTTGGTAAAATTGGAGATCTGTCAAATTGACGCTTCGTAAAATTGGAGATTGCATTAAGCGCCTTTACCGATGCCATCTCCAGGTTATTCACAATCCGACCCGTGGTAGTGGTCAGGCGGGCATGGAGTAACAGAAGTGGAATCGCGGACATCAGACCAAAGGCCGTGCAGTTCATGGCCACCGAAATGCTGGCCGCGAGCAGAGCGCCCTTCTCCGCTGGGTTGGCACTGGAGACGGCAGTAAACGCCTCGATCAGCCCCATGATGGTGCCCAACAGTCCAAACAGGGTGGCAATATTGGAGAGCAGTGCCAAGTAGGGTGTGCGCTTTTCCAATTGGGGAATTATCTCCATCATGCTCTCTTCCATGGCGATTTCGATGTCTTCCCGTCGCCTAACCGCCCCCTGGCGCGCTAATCCCATCCCCAGCATTTGCGCCATGCTGGATTTGTCCTTGTTGGCAATTTCCCGGGCTTTATCGAACTCTCCCTTGGCCAGTGCCGGATACAGCAAATCCCACACTTTATTGTTTGCTTCCCGGACGCGTTTCAATTGAATCCAGCGTTCAAATGCTATGGCCAGACCGACCGCAAGCACGAGTAAAATAGGGAACATGAAGAACCCGCCCAACTGGAAAAAATGTACTAATGTATAGAATCCCATCTTTCTTTCCTCCTTTTTCACTAACGAGACAACGAAGTTACTTCTTGGTACTAACCTCAAAAAAATTCAATTGCCGCATAAAAACATCCCGGTCCACCGGGACATCGCCTTCACTTAACATCGTGTCCAGGCCGGTTTCCGCGCCGATTTCAGAGCTTTTCCAGGGAACAATATAAAGGGACTTCGGGGCTTCATCGTTGCCGACGATGGAAATACCTGAGAGCTCCTTGGCTTCAGGTTCTTTGTGTTTGTTCATTTCCTGAGCAGCGGCCGTTACGTCCTTCGTTTCCGCTTGTTTATCATTCGTTATTTCCCAGGCAGCGGTCGCAATCTCCTTGGACTCAGATTCGTTGACAATGCTCATTTCCTGGGCAGTGGCCGTTACCGCCGAGAAGAGGAGAACCAACAAATATAGAATAAGTTTACAATACATGGTCGTTCCTCCTTACTTATTTCCCAGCCGGGCATGCAAATCGGCCAGCCACGTCTTAACCTGCTTATCAGCCGGTGCCGCCTCGCTGTAAATTTCATAATGCTTAAGGGCGCATGTAGGATCATTAAGATAAAGGTCGCAGAGAATTCCGAGATTTCTGTGCACTGGATAATAGTCCGGAAAGCGCGTGATCACCTTTTCATACATCGTCCGGGCCTCGGCAAATCGTCCGGCCTTGCGCAGCAGCAAACCATACTCGTTGCATGCCGCCGGATGCCCGGGAAACAGCTCCAGTGCTTTTTTCAGGTGCTCCTCGGCCCGTTCCGGTTTGCCGATGCGCTGACAGGCAATCGCCATGTCGATATAGGGCGCCGTAACACCCGGTGACTGCTCGATGACCTTTTCCAGAAGGGCGATGGCCGGGCCATAGTCCTGTTCCTTCAGCAGTGCGACAGCGCAGTCGAAGTCCCTGCGCGCCGCTTCATCCAGCTTGGGAACTTCCGTGATGATGAAGCCTGCCCGCCCACCCTCAAGGTGCTCAACCGATGGGCCCTTTGCTACAGACACTTCTGGAACATGGGCCAGCTTCGCCTTTTTCTCGGTCGCACACCCGGCGAGAATCAGCAACACCACCAGCACAGCAACTCCGGCATAAGCTTGTCTTCTTAACCTTCGCCATATTCTTATCTGCATACCCGCACTTACCTCCCTAATGCCTGGTCCGTGATCACGGGGAGCAAGCTCGCGTGATCACCCGGCGCAGGCTCCGCCGTTTCGGACTCCGTAACGGATCCGGGTTCTTCAACCAGTTGCGGCTGCTCCGGTTCGGACTCTTTAAAGGATTCCTGTTCCGAGGCCGGCAGAGGTTTTCCGGGTCCGGCCCCCTCAGCTTTAGCCACTTCGGCCACGGTCGGCGTCGGTCGGTCAATTTTGAAAAAATAGGTTTCCAGGGAGCTGATGATCCCGCTGGTTGCTTCCGGCTTGTCAAAGCGCGCGGGTACGGACAGGGCTAATCTTTGCAGACTCTTTTCCGTCCACAAATTGTATACGCCGCGGGAAATCAACTGGATATTGCTCTCATGAACATGGATGGCCTTTTCTTCGAACGGATAGGCCTGCTCTTCGATGGCCAGTTCGTACTGTTCTTTTTCCAGGGCACTCAGTTCCGTTGGGCGCTCAGACGCCAACAAGGCCTTGCTGAAGTTGGCGTAAATTTCGGCCAGATAGAAGGTCGCCGCAGCCGTCATTTCCGCAATTTCATATTCTACAAGCCGGTTGAATTTATCGGTAGCCGTCTTCATCCGCTCTTGCTTCTCACGCAGACTGACCTCAAAGGGTGTTTTCAGCTTGACGGCCAGAAAATCTTCAAATGCTTTCTCGGCCAGCACCAGGTTGGCTTGCGCGGCGATATACCGGGTCCGCGGGGTTCGTGCACTACCCGCTGAGGCATCGATCGCTACGATCTTCTCCAGTTCGTCCAGATAGACTTCCAGATCGTCCTGGTCCTTCAGGATGCCGGTGATTTTATGGCGTGTCTCAATGTTAAGCTCCAGAGGTTGCGGGAAGTAGTCCACATAACGCCGGTAAACCTCGAGCGCGCGGACGCTGCTGCCGGTTTGCCCGTGTAATTCCGCGGCAACCAAGAGGGCATCCCGTCTGACTTCATCGTCCTGGGATTCTTTTTCGATACGTTCATACTCAGCAGCCGCCCGGGAAAGCTGGCCATTTTCCCTGTAAACATAGGCCATCTTTTTAGTTACGTCGAATTGCAAAGGGTGATCAGGAAAACTCTGGCGAAACTTTGCCAGTACGGCGGAGGCCGTCCCCCAATCCTTAAGGAGAATCAGGACCGCGGCAGCATCGTATTCCGCGGCCGGCAAAATTTTTGAGGTTGGCGCTATGCGTCCTACCCGCAGGAAGTGGTCTGCGGCCATCCTGTAATCCTGGGTGGAATTAGCCTGTTCCCCCTGCTTGTAAATGGAGGCGGCGAGATTGTCGATCAGGGCGCCCCGCGTTTCATCGCCTTGCGGCAGCAATGCCAAAACATGCCCATAAGCTGTCTCTGCCTCGCCGTAGCTCATAAGTTCATAGGAGGAATGGCCGATGACCAGCCAGGCCGCGCGGACGACATCAACCTCAGTACCCGGGAATTTCTCCAGCAGTTTTTGGGCGGCGGCCAGGGCCTCTTTGTATTCCTTCAAGCTGTAGAGTTCATCGGCGGCCGTTCCCAGGATGATTCCCGCCTTTTCGTGCTCCGGGAAAGCATCGGCAAACTTCAGCGAACTGCGGACAACCTCCCGCTCAACTGGACTCTTGTCATCCGGTTCCACCAGACGAAGCTGCTCGCGATGCGCTAACACGGCCGCATAACCGGCCTGGGAAGCTTTTCCATGGACAGGGTAATTATAGGCAGTTTTTTCGAATTCCAAGGCGGCCGCCCCGTATGAGCGGTTTTCCAACAGCAGATCCGCCAACTGGTAGTTGAGGACGGGCGATTCCGTATCCATGGGAAAGGAGACCAAAAACTCTCCATACCATTGCTGCGCCTCTTCGAAATTGGCTGGTTTATCTTCCGCCTGTTGCGGATCCTGGTAGCAGGCATGATAATGATTCGCCAGGTCGGCCAGGTTTGTTTTCAGAAAACTAAGAACTTCCGGACGGTTACTTGCGTCAAAGTACTTCCAGTATTCAGCCGTGAGTCCGTAGGTCCTGGCGAATTTCTTTTTCGAGTCCAGGACCAGACTGGGAAATCCGCCGGCCGCCTGAATCTCGATAACCCGCATCTGAAAGTTCGGCGCCGCCTCATGGAAGGGATTGCGGTTCACGAAGGCATTGTAGGCCGCAGCGGCGTCTGCATAGCGGCGCTTATCGAAATAGAATTCGCCGAGGTTGCCGTATATGCTGTCCTCGTAACTGCGCTTTCCGTGTTTGGAGAAGTATTCCACCACGGAATCGGCACCGCCGAGGTTGGAAAAACTCAAACTGGTGACGCGGAAGGTGTCTTCCGTGCGTTTTCGCTCCTGCTCGTCTGACCTCTGTTTGAAGTCGTATCCCACAGACAGTTTGTGATCCATCAAGGCAATGAAGCGCTGCAGGGCATCTTCATAGAACTCGCGTTTGTAAAACGTCCAGCCCAGCTTATAGAGGGCCAGCTCATAGAAGAAGGAAACTGTACCAAGATTAACGATACTCGCGTAGGCGTCCTCCGCTTCCCCATAGCGCCGGTGTGTAAAAAAGCGTTCTGCACGGCGGAACTGCACTTCATCAAAATATCTCGATTCCGGAATGTCCCTGACCATCCGTTCCATGACGGCCATGGCCTCGTTGATCTGCCCCAGTTCCTCATAGGCGCGGGACATCTGATAGAGCACCTGGTCGTTACGCTCATATTGGGGGTAATCATGGAGAAGCTTCTTGTAAAGCCCAATAGCCTCGCGGGCGCCTGCTTTTTCAAGATCATCGGCGCCCTCTGGCCGCACATCCGCCACCTCAGACTCGCCGTTCGCCGGCCGACTCCTGGTCGTACGCCTTTCAAAATCCGCCTCCGACTCGTCGTGAGCCGTAGTACTTGTCAATACCCGGTTCGGCGGGGCACCGGTCACGGAAGCGCCCTGCGGAATATCCGGGCGTTTCGGGACTGGCAGCGCCGGTGCCGCTTGCCCTGCAGCAGCCCCGGTACCCTCGGCGAGAGTACCGTATTCTTTTTCGATTTTCAGGTCAGCCAGGCGACGAATGGCCTCGGGCTTCAAGTCGGAGTCCGGCGTTTCTTCCAGAAAGCGCTCATAACTACGCATCGCTTTATCCAGCCCGCCATCGATCATTGCTTCCTTGATCTCGATTTGCACATGCCGCAGATTAGCGATGGTATCCTTCTCCCTGATCGTCGAACAGGCAACCAGTAGCAATGGTGCCGCCCACATAAAAATTCGCATCCCGATCATTTGCTCACCTTCTCCTGGATCTGTGCCCTGGAGGCACGGTCATAGCTGTCCGCCATGGCAAAGCGTACCTTGATCTGGAATTCCGTAAGCCGCTTGAGACGTGTGGTGAGTTCATTGGCCGCCATGGTCTCAAGCATATTCCCCTGACGAGCGATCAGCTGTCCCACCTTTTCCTTAGCCTCCCTGATCCGAAACCGCTGCCGGCGGATTGAGTCGTCGTAACCTTCGTAGCTTTGGGTGGCAGCCTGACGGGTGCGCACAAAGGCAGTGTATTGCCTTTTCAAAAATTCCACTTCCCGATTCAAGTCGCGAAGATGCTTATGAGCTTCGGTGAAGCGACGGTCATATTCCGTATAGATATTCCAGTGCAACACCCCCCGCAAACGATTCATACGGCCTTCCACCTCGCTAGGTAAGGCCGCGCCGGCGCCGGTCAATTTTCGCTCCAGGAGCGCAAGCCGCTCGCTGATGAGCCGTTCCTTCTCGGTTGCCAGGTAATCGGGCCGCGGGGCCACCAGCATTGCCTTCAGGCGCTTCTCGATACGGTCCCGCTGCCCCAGGCGCAGACGTATTTGTGAGTCGAGCCGCCGAAATTCCCGGTCGATAGCAGGTAACAGCGGTTCGTAATAAACACGGCGTTGCTCAATGATTTCCTCAAAGGCGTGCAAATCGCTTTCCCAGGTTCCCAGCTTCTTGCGCAATTGTTCCAAGTCGAGATAGTTTTTCAGAGATTCCTGGAAATCGTGGGAGGCCATCAATTCCAACAAGTAGTAGGTCTCGGGCGTTTGCGGAAGCTCTCGCAGTTTGACGACCCAGTTGGCATCCTGTTTAAGCTCTTCTCGCACCAGAGCCCGGAGAAAATGACCTTCGCGGATGCTCTTGATGGATGCATCAAGCTTGACGACTTCATTGCTGAACTCCTCCAGCGCGCTGCCATACAGCAACGCGGCCCTGCTGAACACGTTCAGCTTACCGTAGGCATAGGGAGCAGCGAGCATGGCTTCCTGCACCGAGGCATCCGTAGTCTCCCTCGTCACCAGAGTGCTCCAGGGTGCCAGTGCCCTTGCAAAGCGCCCCTGAAAGGCATCCGCCCATCCCGATCCCAGTAAAGCCCGAGCGGAGAAAGGACCGCTCAGACGTACCCGCTCGAGCACCTGCTTGGCGCCCTCATAATTTTTTTCATTCAACAGCTTGGAGCCCAGGACCAGGTTCGCTTTGTCCTTGATTGCCAACGTAAGTGCATCATTGCTTTTGAGTTGACCGGTACGGTCGAGATACTGACGGCCCTCAGGTTCTTTCCCGTCCTTGATGAGGGCGATGGCGAGGTTATAGGTGCTGAAACCTTCCAGGCTTTTTACGTCCCGGAGGCCTTGCAGGATACCGGCGGCGTCTTTAAAGCGCCCGTTTGCCATGAGAATTTGTGCATGCAGGAAAGCCAGATCGGGGCGAATCTGCGGCGGGACAGCTCCCTGGATACGCTCCAAGGCATACAGGGCATTGGCTGGCTGGTCTTTTTGGAAATATATCCGCGCCAGGCGGAAGATGGCCTCATTGCGCACCGATTCCTCGACGTTACCCTCGATGACCGCCGTAATGGCCCGCCCGGCGCGCTGGTGCATCCGATAGGCAAGTTCGAAATCGCCCACGGCAAACTCGGCGTGGTTGACGTGATAATATAAGGTGTCTCGTTCGGGTTCATCGACGCCATGGTGCTGCGTAAGTTCGGTGTCCAGCTTGGAGATGGCATCGAACCAATCCCCTTGATAGGCGTAATAAAGGGCCTCTCCAAAATAAAGATCCTTCAATTCCTTCGGCACAGGCGCACCGGCCCACGCCGCAGAGGCGGAAAATATCAGAATCGTCAACAATACAAACAGCCTGTTCATGGGTTACCTATCATTTAAGGATTATGCCTTGGGAGGCCAAAGCTATTTCCACAATCTTGGGACCCACATCCTTATTGAACTTGAAGCGCTCCGATTTTTGGAAATCAGTGCCTCCCCCGGTTTTGCCGATGACCAGGACTTGAAGATCATGTTCACCGGAGCGGACGTTGCCGGCGTAGAGGCGCTGAACCCCCCCCTTCTGCAGGGCTTCGAGCTCCTTGAAGGTGTAAAGGTGATGGGCAACCGGCTTGCCGTCCAACTGGACCTCGACTGCGTCCAGACGGAAGGTTTCACCGCCGGCCAGAGACACGAATACCGCAAACTGCGTATGGGAAGGATAAAGCAGCTTCTCTTCCAGCTGATTCAGTTCTGCCGCAATCCCCAGAACATCGCTCTTGATGTCCTGAACCTGCTCGTCCAGACCCTTGATCTGCTCCTTGGAGATTCCCTGCCCATAAGCAGCGGCGCTAAATAAAAGTACAGCAATCCCTAGCCCCGATAAACGGGATAAGTGTGTTAACGAAATTTTTTTTTGCCACTCTCTCCAGTACCCCCTTGAGGGGTAGAAAAACGCAAAAAATAATTTCTTACACACTAAAATGATCCCTCTCTGCCAGCAAGACATTTTGGCCTCCTCAGATCTCTAAATTCATATTTCATTCTTCCGTTTCCCTCGGGCAAAGCCGACTCTCTAAAACTTGGCGATTAAATTGATGAACAAACCCTGGTGCCTGTAACTAAGTTGGGTCAGATCATCCGAAAAATCGCTGAAGTTATAACCGACACCCGCCTTGAGATGATTGCCCAGATGGCGGTATACCCCCACCAATACCCCACTGCGGCTGTCTTGCGCGTCGGGCAGGTTAAGCCAGCGCCCTTCTATCAGCACATCCCAGTGGTAAAGCGAGTGCCAGTCCGCACGCAGCACATACAGGTGAGCCCGGCTGTCGAAGAATTCGGGATCATCGCGCTTTTGCGCCACCTGGCCAAAGCGGTAGGCATACTTGCCGCCCACGGTCCACCGGGACGTCAGGTCATACATGAGATCCAACGCTCCGATATGGCTGCGCTGGATATAGTCGGGGGCAGTATTGGTGCCCGCCACCTGACTTAGCGACGGCATGTTGTAGAAGTAAGTATACTTGAGCAGCGCATTCAGGCGGTCATGGTACACCGGGCGATAGGCATAGCCCAGCGTTGCTTCCGTATAGTCGCCGTTAAAGTTATCGCCCAGGGAACTCTCGCTCATGGCGTAATTAAATTTTCCGATGAGCCGCCAATCCTCGGACAATTGGTACTTAAAGCTGTTTTTCCACAGCCAGGAAGTCCGTTTGGAGAAGCTCGTATCCAGCTGCTCGATGTTGTCGACACGATATTCCAGGCCGCTGGCCACCTTAAGCCGGTCAAAGCCGTAACCGACACTCACACCCAGCGCCGTCCTCTCGAGTTCAGCCGCCGTGAGCGGATCCTTGAGGGTTCCCAGGTCGAGATTGGCGCCAACATTGAGTCGGTCGAAAGGCACAAGCTTTACACCGGTAGAATGCATCAGCCCCGTAGGGACGTCGCCGTGGGTATACCGTTCTTCGAGGTAGACACTGGCGCTGTCCGAATAGCGGGTGCGGAAACCGGAAGCCATATTACCTTTCCGGGCAAGCAGGCCATTGTCCGACCGCTCGTTCTCGAGAGTATAATTATTATACAGCGTGGTACGATCCGAATAGAGGTACTCGGTCCCGAGCTTGCCGCCGGTGCCGAGATCCCCTTCGGAAAGCTCGCCGGCCATTTTGAACCGGTCCGTGAAACGCCAGCTGCCGCCCGCACCGATGCGGCCGTTGTTTTCACGGTTGCCGCTCGACTGCATCGTTTTCTGCACGAACCCATAGGTCGTCCACCGGGCACGGGAATCGTACAGCAGTTTGACCACACCATCCGTTCGGTCGCCCTCTTCCTGGGTCAAGGGGACCACAGGCGAATTGTCTTCGCGGTTGTCGTAACGCACACCCGAGCCCAGGTTCCAATGCTCACCCAGCCGGTAGTCGAGATTCAACTCTCCCGTTTTGGTTTCCAGACCCCTTTGCTGGTTCTGTGTGTCCATCTTCAAACGCGCACTCAGGCGGTCGGTAAAAGGCAGCTCTGCAGTGCCGCCGTATTTTGTCAATTCCCGGTCGGTGGCAACACCCGGCGCCGCGTAGCCCGCTTCGAGATCCTGCAGGTAGAAGGTGACCCGGCCCCGCCCGTTTGCATAGAAGTCCTTGAAGCCCAGGCTGGCATCCATGCGGTAGGCCGAGGCTTCTACCTCGTCGACAGCAAAAGCATCCGGGGTACCGAAATTGAAACCGCCGTCATTTGACGTCGTTGTGGCCAGACCGGGACCTTCGGTGCGGCCTTTTTCGAGTTTGATCCAGGACGCCTCGGATTTGCGCAGGGTCAAATCCACTCCCACCAGGTTGTTTGCGACATCCGCTTTTTTGTCCTGGCTGGCGGTCGCGCCGATCTTGATGTAGTCATTGAGCCAGTAATGAGTCCGGCCGCCGAAAGCGAGGGTGTCCGGATCATCGAACCCGGGGGTGAATTCGTAACGCGCCACGAGAAAGACCGGATGCCCGCTTAAGGAGGCGCTGCTCACCAGCAGGCCATTATCCGCTGTTGAGGACAGGGGCTGGGCCAGCAAAATGCGTCCCTGGAGGTAGTCGATATCGTAATCGAGCACCGGCGTCAGGTTCTTGACTCCCAGAACGATGCCGGAATCCTTGTCGCGGATCTCGATGCGCAGGCGCTCGGAACCTTGCAGAATGTCCTGCCGCCGCAGGAAATAAAGCGATCCGCCGGTGCCCTGTAATTCATCGCGCCCGGCCACGGTGCCGGGGTCGGCGGCAAATCCGTCCAGCATCAGGCGCGACTCGCCGAAACTGGTGGTGGCCAGGGGCTGGTAATGCAGGTTCGCACCGTAGAGTCCCCGATCCACATGCGCCAGGTAAGTATCGGTGTAGCCGACCTTGAAGTTGCCCCAAAGCCCGTAGGTTTTCTCTTTTTTAGCCTTGACGTAAAACTTGCCCAGGGTCGGCGCATCTTCCGTGACCGTGCTGTCATCACCCAGGGTCGGGTAGTGATAATCCGGGTCCAGACGCCGGAACAGGGCGCCGGGGGACTTGTCCAGGAAATTGGAAAAGATCTCGCCCAGGGGCCCTTCCCGCGTATCGGCGCTCGCCGTCAATGACCAGCCGTTTTCGAACTTGCCATTGGTGTAGAACGCCAGGCGGCCCTGGGCGCTAATGTCTTCGCTGTATCGCGGTTTATCCGGCGCCAGCAGTTCAGCCGGTCCGTTGGTCTTGTTGCCGGACAGGGTCAGGTCTGCTATTCCCACCGTGAACCAGTCGCTCTTCTTTAGCGCCAGATCGCGCAGGAACAGCTCCCCGTTGCCCAATTTGTCGAGGACCGCCACTTCCACGGTATGCAGGCCCTCCGGCAGAATTTCTTCGGCCACGAAACTACCATCTTTGTCCACGGGCACCGCATATCCGGCCATCCATACCCCATGTCCTGCGGGAATCGCGGTACCGTGGGCCTGTATCGTACCGCCGTGCAGCGGAATATCGCGGCGGGCAATACGGCTCTCTCCAAAACCTGCCAGCAGCTTTTCGCCGGAGTCGGCATCGGCAACCGTCGGCTCGACCTTGTCCGCCACCCACAGGGGCTGAGGAGTAGTCTCGTCAAAGAATCCCTGTTTGTCATACACCCGCACCAGATATTTCAGTTTGCGCACCGGCGCGGAAAAAGACGCGAAATCCGGTTGCCATTGGGCCAGGCCGGCACCATTCATCTCAATTACCGTAAGAGGCTGATCATGGACGGATTGCGCTGATTCGAAAACTCTGACCTCTGCCCGCTCAATAAAGCTCCGGTAGTTGGTATGCAAGCGGAAATGCACGAGGTTTTCGGCAAACGCCGTATCGGGCAAATCCTGATAACGGATTGTCAGCGGCCAGGCAGTCACGTTCAGACGCGGTTCCAGCTTCAGGCTGTCGTGCTTGAACCGGATTTGGGATTTTTCCAGGGCCACGTCAGTGCAGCGTTGCACATCGGAACTGCTTTTGCCCGGATCGTCGATCGGCTTACCGTCCACAGTGATACGCAGGAGATTCAGGGCAAAGGGATTGGCGATGCTCACTTCGCGAGTCAACGGGGTGATTTCCACTCCCTCGTAATCATCGCGGATGATCTGTTCATCGTAGGCCACCTGCACTTTGACTCGCGACATATCGGACCCGACAAAACCGGTGTTCACCACGTCGTCGGATTGGACATAGCCGCGCCCGTCGAATTCCGCCTGCCCCTCCCCTAAGCCCATCTTCTCGCGGACGGCCGCCATGGATCGGCGGGCGCGCGCCATGGATAAGCCGATGTCATCTCCATAAACGGCCGCCGTACGCCGTTCGAGGCGCTTGTTGCCCGTGTAGCCGATAAACTGCAGACGAACATGGGTCTTTTCTTGGATCTCATCCATAAGGCGGCGCAAATGTTCGGTATATCCCTCCGGGATCACAGGGGTACCGTTTTCAAACAGCAGCGGAGCGATGCCGCCCAATGGCGAATCGTAGACACGGGTGACGGTTTCGGTGCCAGGGGCGTCGGGGCACAGTTGGGGCTCCTCGGGCAGATCCTGCAGCGGGTCGTCATGCCAGAATTCGATCTCTACCCGCCGATTCAGGGCTCGTCCCTGTTGTGTCTCGTTACCGGCCAAAGGCTGCACCGCCCCGCGGCCCTCCGTTTGGATGGCGGTATTGGGCAGACCCAGAGCTTCCTGAACAGATAGGGCCGCGCGCCGGGCCACAGCTTTGGAAAGCCCGACATGGTCGCCGTAAATGCTTTCGTCTCTTTCCGTAAGCGGCAGGTTATCCGTATAGCCGGTGAACCTGATCACCACATTTTGTTTGCCGCCCAGATGGATCATGGCCTGTCTCACCTGCTGCAGAAATTGTTCTGAAACCCGGAGCACGCCTGTCTCGTAATGAAGAGAGGGAATCAGGTTCTTAACGCGCGTGCGATAAGCGTGACCGTCTTGGTAACGAAATTTGCAGACCGTTTCGGTGCGGCAAACCATGATCCGGTTTGCTTCCCGGGAAATGACCACTTCCTGTTCGGCAACTTCACGTAACTCCGTGCGGCCCCCCTCATCTTCTTCAAAGATGGCCGGGTCATGGATCCATTGGCTCAAAGACCGGTCGGCCGGCAGGTGCGCCTCCACCGCCTCTCCGCGCGCATTCGTTTCCCTTACGTCTGCTTCCGCGCCGGAAGCAGCCTCTGCACCCGGTGTCAGGAAAACACACAGGCACAAGATGGCGATACGGTGCTTCCGCAGGAATCTTTTCATAACGAATAAGGTATAGGACATAGGTTCCGCCATCCTGTTAATCACTGCCCTGCCATGGGAGCACCGCGCCGCCAGAATATTTCCGTTTCAATGTCCAGCCGGTAGCCGTTGCCCGACTGCTTCCACCCTTTGACGATTTCCTTCTTCAACGCCTCGAGACGTTCCTGCGCCAAGCCTTTGCGTTCCACATCGATCAGGTAGGACAGGCGCAGCACGGACGGTTCCTTCTTCAGTTCCGCCAGTAACTGGTCGATCTTGTAAGTCCAAGGCATCCGCAGTTCGGTGGTATCGGGTTCGAAGACGCCGTCGGTGACATCCATGCGCACTACGCGATGGATGGCTGCACCGAAATTGAAGCGCAGCATCTTGCCGCGGGTGGCCCGCTGCACCCGCGGATTTTCGGTGGTCAGCCGGTATCCGGTGGGCAGGCTGCGTTCGTCCAGCTTGAGGATGAAGTTGCTGCCGCGGTCGTCATCCGGCACCGCCGCACAGGCGATGTGGAAGCGTCCGTGTTTGTCCGAAGTAGCGACCAGACCACGCGCCGTCACCACGCGCGTCCCGGGCAATCCTTTCTCGCCCGGGTCCTGCTGCCCATTCAGGTTGCCATCGTCAAACACCTTGCCGATCACATCGGTGCAATCGAAGTCCGGATCGGGAACGACCCGCACGGTAGCCGCCGCTTCACCGGAAACGCTCCCGCCGGTGGCGGAATTAAGCACCTGCGCCCAGTTGACGTATTCGCCTTCCGAGACACCGGCGCCGACCACGAGGAGCAACTGGAGCTTACGGCTGCCGTTGAACTGCAGATCGAGATTGTCCCACCTCAGTTCCCGGCCGAAGATTCGTGGTTCACGTGGGTTGCCGTCCAGGCGGGCAGAATCTTGCACATATTTGAAGCCGGCCGGAAACCGATCGACGATGCTGAGGTCAAACAGCGGAGCGCCATAAACGTTAGTTACCGTAATCGTATAGGGTACCAGCGTCCCCTTGGTCACGTTGACGAGCGCCGAAGTCTTGGTGATCGCGACGGCGCCGTTCAACACCGGATCGATGGGGATGTGATTGTTGAACAGCTGGCTTTGACCGGGCACGAGACCGTTGCTCAGCGTGAGATAAAGGTAGTAGGTGGTGCCGCTTGTACGCGGCGGGACCGAAGCGGGCGGCACGAATGCCGAGGCCGTTATTTCGCAGTACTGGGCGGTGGCCGGTATGGCATCGCCGGTGGTGCCGGGGCAGGCGGGGACGGGAAAGGGCGTCGCCGGAGCGCCGTTGGGCGGAATGATCTTAGAAGGTCCAGCGTCGTACCCGGTGCCGGGCGACGTCACCCTGATCAGATAGGAGCCTCCCGGCGGGCAGGAGGGATCGCTGAAGTTCAGGTCGAACTTGTAGAAGCCGTCCTGCGCCGTGGCCTGATGCTGCTGTGCCTGGTCATCGAAACATCCGCCCGGCAACGGAGCATTGGTAGCCCCGTTCAACATCGCCAGTGCGGCGCCGGCAACCGGGGTGCGCCGGACGGAGTTGTAGACGGCGCCGTTGGGGGTGATCGGCAGATTCATGCCCTGCAGATTGCCGCCCGAGACTACGGCAATGCCGCTGATCCGCTGCGGACCGTTCGTGAAAGGAGAGTCGGAGTAACCCAGCGAAGGGGTGTTCGGGCCGGCGCCCGGCGCCGTGAAGCGCAGCTCGTACCGGCCCACACTGGCCAGGGTGGGCTCCAGGCCGCTGAAACTATAGAGGCCGTAGGCATCGGTGGTGACGGTGGCGACCAGCGAGTTGCTGCGGTAGGCGCCCACGGTCCAGCCCCCCAGCTTCGTCTCACCGGTACCACAGAGTTTGTCGAAGTTGGCGTCGTGCCACACCTGCCCGTTCAGCATGCCGCTGCCCACCACACCGCCGATATCGATGGACACGGTGGCGGTCGCCGTCAGAGTCGGCGTGTTCCAAGCCATCTGCGCGGTATTGGTGAGCCGGGTACCGGCAGTAAGGCTACTGTTGATGAGCACCCGGAAACGCATGGTTGCCGAGGCTCCCGGCGCCAGGTTGCCGGAGGCGGTCGCATAATCGGCGGTCAGGACCGGCGCGGCATAGCTTAGCCCGGTGGTTGTGCCGTTGAAGGTTGCCGAGCCCGCCACATAGGTCGCCCGACCGGCGAGCGATGTCAGGTTATCCGTAATCACCAGATTGGTGGTGGGAATCGTGCCGGTGTTTACGACCCGCACCAAGTATTCCAGCTCTCGTCCCGGAAGGGCCGTGCCGCCGCCGACCACAGACACCTCCTTTGTGATCATGACCTGCTGGGCGCTGCCTACAACAATCGTGGTCGGCTGGTGGCCGTTGGCCGCATTGCCGTCGGCGTCGGTCGGCTCATTGGGCAGCTCTTTACTCGTCACATAGCCCTGGTTGCTGATCACCGTACCGGCGGACACGCCGGCATTGACCCGCACCCGGAAGGTAACGACGGCAGCGGAGCGGCCGGCAACGGTGCCGCTGACGCTACCCGTCGAATTAATCGTGGCACCGGAAGCCAGCGGCAGGATACCGCCGTCGGGCTGCCCCACCGGCAAACCATTGAGCGTCACCGAGTCGGTCACATAAGTGGTGTTGGCCGGCACCTCGTCGATCAGCACGGCGCCGGTCACCGGTGCCATGCCGCGGTTATTGACGGCGATGGTATAAAGCAGCACATCACCGGGATCGACGAGTCCGTTCGCATTGTTGTCGACGACGAGGGAGACCGTTTTCTGGGCAACCAGCCCAACGATCTGCATGGGGTCCGTGGTGCCCGGCAGGCCGTTGGTCTGGCTGGCGGAGTCGCCGGCAATCCGGTTGAAGGTATAGTTAGCAGTGTTAGTGAAGGCCAGGCCTACGACATTGGCAGGGGTATTCAGGAGTTCCACCGTAATCTCGATCACCACCTGCTCACCCGCCGGGATGTCGATGCCGTTTGGCGTGTCCATAATCACCATGTTGGTGTCGGTACCGCTGTTCACCGGCGTCCAGGTGCCCGAGCCCGAAACCTTGGCGACACTTACAAAGCGCAGGTCGGCCGCCGGGGCGATTAGGTCGTCCAGGATGCGCACATCGTGCAGCGCCGAGTTCATGGGGACGGCAGGCACGGTGATGCGGTATTTGAACTGCTCGCCTATGGCAGCGGTCGGCTGGGTGTTTTCCTTGAGGAGCGCACCCGGCGGCGGCGAGGACAGGCTGGCGGTAGCGGTAGCGGTCGGACCGTACACCTGACGGTCGGTCACCAAAGCGCCGGCCGGCACCGCCTCGTCATCGAAGGAGTAATAGAGCGTTGCCGTCGCGGCGTTGGTCAGGGTGAGACCGGTACCGAGGTCGGCATCCGCCGTCACTCGGTATACTAGACGCAGCGTCTCGCCCGCCGGGATGGTGTAAGCGTTGGCCGTGCCGCTATCGAAGTTCCAGGTGGCCTGGCCGAGGTTGACATCGTAGGCCGGTGTCGGCACCGGCAGCGCCGTACCGGCACTGACCAGCGTCAGGGAGGTCGAAGTGACCCCGCCCCGGCGCATACCCGCCGGCAGCTTGTCCACCAGCACCGTGTCATACGCCGGCGCCGCGCCCCTGTTGATGATGTCGACGGTATAGGTGACCGCCTCGCCTGCGGCAATGGTATTGTCACCGCCCGCCGGAGTCGCCGTCTTGTTTACCACGAGCACCGGCTGCCACAGCGTGAGGGTGTCCCTGGCGACCAACCGGAGAGGGTCGATCACCGTATTGCCGCCGGCATCCTGATAGCTCAGGGTCGCGATGTTGGTCAGGCCGGCGGTCGGGGTATGGGCAATCCCCGCATTGGGCACCACCTTCGCCTGGTATTCGATGACCAGGGCATCGACCGGCGTGCCGTTATTGCTCGGCGCATTGGCCACGTTGCCCAGATCCCAGGTCAAGGTACCGGTGGCGCCCGCCGCCGGCTGGGAAACAACGCCGTAAGTGAAGGTGCTGCTGCCCGAAGCGGGGGTGATGCTCACCGGGTTGGCGAAGGCCATGCCCGCCGGCAGCACATCCTGCACCCGGACGCTGCGCGTGGTCCCCTCGCCTAGATTCAAGGTCAGGCGATAGGTGGCGGTGTCGCCGATGCGCACGATCTTGTCAACAGCCGTGCTCGGCGCATCCACATAGGTATCGGCAATGATCACCTTGGCCGGGCTGCTGGTATTGTCGGTGGTGGAGGAAGTAACGCTGGCCGGGCCGTAACAATAGTCATTGGGTGCGGTCGTGGCCGGACAGTTGGCGCCGGTGCGTTCAAAGGCGCTGGCGTCATTGAGCGAGGTCCAGTCGATCCACGCCCGGTTGGTGAAGGTGGCCGAGGCGCTTTCCAGTACCTGCGCGCGGTAGGTGAGCACCAGGCTGCCGCCCGCGGAAAGGTCGAGACTGCCATCACCGTTTTCGCGTCCCCAGATCAGCGGACCGCCCGGTGCGCCGGCGGGGACAGCGACAAAGCCGACGACCGGCGTGAGGTTGATGGTCGCCGTGGGGACGAAGCCGCCGGAGAAGGCCAAGGCGGCCGGCAGTGCATCCACCACATTGACATCATAGGCGGTGGCGTTGCCAACGTTGGTGATGGTGACAACGTGCTGGATGATATCTCCGCCGGTTAGCGGATCGCCCGGCATCTTGCCCGGCGTCGCATTGCTGGCAGCCTTGGTGGCCGTGAGTCTCGGCTCGACTACCGTCATGCCGACAGTGCTGCCCGCACCGCCGTTCATTCGCGTCGCGTCGTTGCCTTTTGTCCGGTTGTAGGTGTACGACGCACTGTTATTGAAAGAAAGGCCGCTCCTGTTGGCGGCGGTGTTCAACAAGGACACCGTGATCTCGATAATTGCCTGGCTGTTGGCGGGAAGATCGATCCCCGAGGCCATGTCTTCAATAATAAGGTTGGTGGCACTGCCAACATTACTGAGACTCCAAGTGCCGCCGGATACCACGTTGGCACTGACAAAGCGCATGCCGGCTGCGGAGAGGCCCAGATTGTCCAGAATCCGAACATCATACAGGGGCATGGCGACGGGGACTGCGGGCACTGTGATGCGATACTTGAATTGCTCGCCGATTGTGGCATTCGTCCGGGTATTCGTCTTCGACAGGGGGCCGGCAGCCTGGATCACCACCCTGGTGGGATCAGCCGGAGCTCCGGGCGGGGCAATGCCGTTGACGTACGGGTCATCGCTAAATGCAGTAATGCCGGTTGCCGAGAGGGTCGCCTGATTATCGACCACGGTGCCCTGGGTAAGGGTCGATTTCAGGGTAATATCGAACTCGATCACCAGCTCGCCTCCCGCAGCGACATTCAGAGGGGTCGTACCACCGCTGATTGTTAACAAACCGGTTGCGGCAGCATAACTGTATGTGGCTCCCGCAGGTGGAGGTGTAACCATGGCAAACGTGGTAAGATTGAAGCTGTTCTGGTTCAGCAGGTCACTGATCGTGATCCCATTGATCAGTTGGTCGACATTGAAGAGGCGCAGTCGATAGCGCAGCCTGTCACCCGGTGCGGCCGTGGTGGCCGGGCTGACATTACCGGTCAGGTTCGCCACCGTCTTCTGAAAGTAGTAGCCGGCCATGGCCGTCATGACGGTTTCGCTGTCCTGGAAGTCCAATACTCCCGGTGTACCGTCCGTAAGCGGTCCCCTGTCGTATTGACGGCGGCCGGCAAAACTGCTGTCGCCGCTGAACCATCTGGTAGCGCCCGCCACATTGGTAAGCGCGATGCCGTTCGTGCTATCGGCGTCAAGCTGCGATTGGTAATTTATGATGAGGTGCTCAGAGGGTTTGATCGCGGCTGCGCGCGTCAGTGCGGTGAAACTGAGCTGGCATGTGGGTGCACCGCTATAGGTGACCGAGTAGTCAACACCCTGCACCAACGGACCGGAGGACGGGGTAACGCCATCGGCCGCAAAGACCCGGGCGCTAAACCCCGGTGCGGTGATGGGATTGAAGTCGCACATACCGCCGCGGGGCCCGTCAGGCAGCTTGTCGAGGATCGTGGTATTCCAGGCATCGCCGCCGCCTGTGTTCATGACGTCGATGGTAAAGGCCGCCAAGACCCCCAGGTTAAGGGACGCTCGATTGCTCGTCTTCGTGACCACGAGATTAGGCTCGGCGATGGTCATGGGCGGCGTGACTCCCCACTCGCCGGGGAGGGGCTCATAGTACACTCCGTCGATGAGTCTCCCGAACTGCCATTTGGCGGTGTTGATGAACTGCTTCCCCGGGACGTTCGTCGATGTGTTATCGAGAACGACCGTGAGCTCGAGTACAAGCTGCTCGCCGGCCGGGACCAGACTATAATTGAAGGTCAGATGCTTATTGTCCGGGTTGGTGAAGCCCGGCGTCACCGGTGCGCCGCTGCGTTTCAGGTAGGCGCGGTGGCTTACATAGGTGAGATCCGCGCCCGTTGCGGTGAGATCATCCCATATCGTGAGGGAGTGCAAGTCGTTGGGCGACGGCCCTCCCCCTAAGGTCATGGCCGGGAGCGTGAGCGTGTAAGTGAAAGGCACACCGATGGCGGCGGTGGTCTGGCCCGCGGGGTTTTTCTTGTCGATTGTTTCTACGGGTATAAAGAGGTCCTGACAGGCATTGTTGGAACCATAGTAAGAGCTGTTGGCAAACCAGATCCTATGCTCAATATTGGAACAGGCCATATTGCCTGTGTAGTAAACGTTGTCGAAGATAATAAGATATATGGTAGGGTCATTAGTCTGAAAATTAATGGTGCTCGTCAGCGGGTTCGACTGGGGAAAGTTCTTGAACGTGCAATCCCTGTCGATCGTAATCTGGACAGGATCAGGCTGTCTATCACCGTCAATCACTCCGAAGTACGGAGCATCACTGCAAAATTTATCCACGCCCAGCGCTGGTGAGGTCATTGCCAGCAAGAGAACGAAAAGAAGCACCAGGGAGAAACCGGGCCGGGAGCAGCATGAGCTTAGCGCAGTAAGGAATATTACCCGCTTCCCGTCCTGCCCGCTCGTCCACGGCCCTCGCAACTTGACCAACGGCGCTGACCCCACGGCGATCGGCCTTTCCGAAGGAGTCATACCCTTATGTCTTTGCTGCACAGCCCCGGAGGAATCTGTGACGGCCTTCAAACTGCCGAGTGTTTCGGTGTGGTAATTCCGCATTTGTCCCTTTCACAGGGCAAAGAAAAAGGGCGGCAATGTGGTGATAGTGGCACCACTATTGCCGCCCTTTTTCTTTCTTCTGCTCCTCTCCGGTTGGCCTACCTTATGAGGAACCCTGTTTTTATGTCAAATCAGCACTTATCAAATCCAAACTTACGTGGCTCTATCCTCCCTTCCATAATCTGTTTCCAAACCCGCCATATCGCTTTTTACATTTAGGCTTTTGTGTGGCTTGTATATGCTAATTGGCTTGAAGTCAACTATGACATCAACTATTTATGTGAATTTATTAACTTTATCTCAGTGATAATTTTCACTGGCAGGTTTTAGTAGAATATATATGATTTAGTACCGGCACAATTGCGCATCCGGGTTGGCTGCAAGAGGGTTCCTGGGGTATGAGATTAACTGACATGAGCTCGCCATCGCCACTGGGCCAACACTACCGGGGAGGAGGCGGGAGCAATGCCAGACCGCTTTCCTCCCTCAACTGACACAATAAAACTGCTTATTAACAGTTTTAACCCACTATTAGCCTGACATTTAATCCTCATTGATCCGGACAAGCAATCTCATTATTATTTAGGCGGAAAGTTCCTATGCTTCAAATGGGCACAGTATTTTAGAGGTATGAGGCTTCTTCTGAAAGGGGCAAACGATGAATAGACCACTGAAAAATCGGCTTTTCGCCGGCATGACCAGCATGATGTTCTTGGCCGCCTTCGTCGCTTGCGGGGGCGGGGGAAGCGAAGGCAGTGCCCTGAACCCCACGAGTGATCCCGCAGTTCAAATCGCCGTTGCCAGCGCGGCCATGGGCGGCGCGGCGGCCCTGCAGGCCGTTCAGAGCCAGATCATTACCGCCACCGGCCAGCGTTTTGAAGCCGAACAGACCTTTACCCCCGGCGATCCGCCGCGGACCGTTTCCGGTTTTCAGCTCACCCTTTCCCAGGATTTTACCAATAACCGACTCCGTTTCGACTGGCTGTGGAACGTCGTTTATCCCTTTACAGCTCAACTACAGTTTTCCGATGTGACGGACGGCAACATTGGATTCGTTGCCGGACAGGACAGCACTTCCTCACCGGCCCAAGCCCCCATGCCGTCCGCGCGTCTGGCGGTCATGCGCAAGATGCATCGGCTCTCGTCGCCATTAATGCTGATGCGCGCGGCGAATAACAATCCCGGGGCCGTCGGGGCACGGCCGGACGAAGTATTTCAGGGAAAGGTGCATCACGTCATCGCCATCCCCGCCGCCGTGAGCCCGATCCGCATCTTCATCGACCCGGACAGCGGGCTGCCGGCCAAGGCGGACACGGTCGAGGACGATCCCTATTACGGTGATACCCTTTTCGAAGCGCTCTTCACCGATTGGCGGCAGGTGGGGGAAATCATGATGCCCTTTGCCCTCACCCTCCGGCTCCAAGGGATCGCCTTTCATACGGAAACCCGGGCCGCCATCCAGAACAATCCGCTCCTTTCTGCGAATGATTTTACAATCCCAGCGGCACTGCAGTCGACTTTTAACGCGGTCGATGCCCTGCGGGGCGAACGCCGCTCCCAGTGGTTTTTCCGACGGCAGGCCCTCGGTCTTCCCGGCTACGCGGACCAGTCTCTTTCCGTTGTCTTCAGCGAAATTGCGCCGGGAGTATTCCACGTGACCGGCGGGTCCCACCACACGCTGCTGGTCGATATGGGCGACCATCTCATCGCCGTGGAAGCACCGCTCGACGAAGCCCGCTCCCAGGCGGTCATCGAACAGGCCAAGACCTTAATACCGGGAAAGCCGATCCGCTTTGTGGTAAACAGCCATTTCCATCTGGATCACGGCGGCGGCATCAGGGCCTATGCCGCTGAAGGGGCCACGGTAGTGGTGGGCGAGGCGAGCCGGCAACGGTTTACAGAGATCCTGCAGGCCCCGCACACCCTGGTCCCGGACGCCCTGGAACTTATCCCCGGGGCGCCGGTGATTCTGCCAGTCAGCGCCACGGCCCCTGTGATCATGAACGGCACCACGCGGACCCTTGAGGTCTACCCCGTGGCCAACGGCCATGCGGCGGACATGGTGGTCGCCTACCTGCCCCAGGAGCGAATCGTCTTCGTCAGTGATCTTTTCAGCCCGGCTGGTGATTTCACCCTCGCCAACCTGCCGGCGGACCTGACGGCGGCTTTCAATCGGTTCGGTTTGGCCGTGTCACGGATCGCCGGAGGACATGGAACCGTGGGTACGCTCCTTCCCCCGGCGCCCTAAATCAGCCAGCAGACAATTCAAGCGTTCCACGAGATGAGGACCTTCAAATTGCCGCCGTGCAGGTAACTCTACCCGGAGTTGATTCCCGAACTTGTGTTCGAAGAATGAACAGCCTCTCCGGGCATTTGGCTGACCGGCGAAGGCCATTACATCCTTTGGTGAGTCCGCTTTGTCCGGTCATAATTGAAGACCAGCATGGCATAGCCGTAGTCGATGTCCTTGTCGCTGCCGGCGGCTACGCGGAAAAAATTACCCGTGAAGAAGCGGTCAAAGCCGAGGATGAGGGAGAGATCCTGGTTCATCCTGTAGGTCATGGTGAAATCCGTCTCCAGGCCGAGGTCACGGCTGAAGCCATCTTCCACGCTGTCGGCCATGAATTTTCGGGCCGTAACGGTAAAGTTCAGGCTCCTCTTAAGCCCGACAGGAATATCTATTCCCCACCCGAGGGTATAGACCTGCATGCCGCTGGCGCGGTGCCCCCCGACATCAATGCCGGAAAGGTCCCCCACGACGTTCATATTTCCTACCAGGGACGTGTCGTTGTTCGGATTGCGAAATTCCCCGCGGGCGCTGATCCTACCCACTGCATCCTTGTCTCCGGAACCCAAGGCGACACTCAGGAACAGCTGGTTGTCGAAATCGCATACTTTAAACTCTCCAGTCAGATCGAGATGCCCCCCGTAAGCGTTGATATTATCGTTGGCGCCGGTATTTGCATTGAAGAGTCGCCCGGTCTCGTATACCGCCTCGTACTCCAGGCTAAAGATGCCGACCTTGCTGGTACTGCGGAATCCGTGGATGTCCAGGTGTTCTCCTGCATGCTGCTCTTGCGACCCGGTGTCACGAAAAAAGTAGGCCTCGATGCTGCTGTCTTCGGCCGGCGCATAGGTCAGATACCCGCCGGCCAGATTTCCCTTGATCCCATCAGCCGAGGGCGCAGCGTAACGGCCGCCCAGCAGGTCGAGGGAAATGTTTTTCAGAATGCTCCATGGCGGCTGCACCCGGAGCCGGACCGCGTCAAACGTCAGGCCGTTAAAAAAAGAATCGGCGCCGAGGATGAAACTGCTCCCGTAGACAAATTCCTGGCGCCCCGCCTTCAGGGCAAGCCAATTTTTCCCAGTAGATAGATCCTTACCGGAACTCTTGGCTTCCGCAAATCCCTGGTACAGGGAATATTCATCCAAATGCTGATTTCCGCCCGCGTACCCGTAGCCTTGCCCCTCAAAGTGGATATCCAGGTAGCTGTTGGGGTGCCAGTAGACATATGGCTTCACCCGGTATAGGAGACGCCCCTCGCTATCACCGGGGGTGTAGTTCGAATTCGGAAGGCGGAAGTTCCTCACTCCTTCGCCCCGCAGCAAGCCGTTCACGCCGACCTTGAGCCTGTAAAAGGGGGGTTCCGGGAGCTCGATGCCGGCCAGCAACTGATCTGCCGTCCAGCGCATATTGCGATAGGCCTCGTTCTTCTCGATCGGCCCCTCCAGACTCACCAGGAGGGTACGGATACCCTCCAAGTCATCACGCTGGATGGCTTGGTACCCCTCGTTATTGAACTTCTCTACAATCCCGGCCAGTACTCCCATGAAACAATCTACCAGTTCGTCTTTGGAGTAAAGCCCCCCTCCGGAAAGCACCTTTCCCGCGGCGTATTTCTTCGCCAGCCCGGTTATCTCCCTATAGGCCCAATGTTCCTCGTTTACTTCTTCCGGAATATGCCGGTCATCGTTTTTGACGCTGCTCTTGTCATCCAGCCGCTGTACTTCCCGGGTAACGTCCTTCTTCTCTTCCAGGATTTCCGGAGCGGCGGTTGCACTGCCCATCATTAATAAAACAGAAAACAGCGCCACCATCGGCTTAAGCATTTATGGGGCCTCCTTCATTATCACGGCTTATGGTCTTGATGTCAGTAGATAGTGATTTTACTATCACTAATATCGAGTGTTAGTCAATAATGATTTTCATTATCACTAATGGGGAAAATTTTTTACCGGCACTTCCGGCAAGCCTCACCTCAGCGAACCGGCGTCCATGGCGTGCAGCATGGTCACCGCGCCTTTGAAGGTTTCGAGGATACTCGCCAGGCAGACGACAACCACTTGTCCTTTTTCGGCATGGCAGTCTCATCTACCGGATTTCAATCATTTCAATTTAGACAGCGAAGTAGCTCCGCCGGAACCAGAAGGCGACGTTGACGAGGCCGATCATTACCGGCACTTCCACCAGAGGGCCGATCACCGCGGCAAAGGCCGCCCCGGAATTGAGGCCGAAGACCGCCACCGCCACGGCGATGGCAAGTTCAAAGTTGTTGCTGGCGGCAGTGAAGGCCAGGGTAGTGGTTTTGCTGTAGTCGGCCCCGACCTTCCGGCCCATCCAGAAGGACAGGAGAAACATCACCACGAAGTAGATCAAGAGCGGGATGGCGATGCGTATCACATCCATGGGGATCCGGACGATCAGGTCGCCCTTGAGACTAAACATGACGACAATGGTAAAGAGCAGGGCGATCAAGGTAAGGGGGCTGATCTTGGGGACCACCACGGCGTGGTAGCGCTCCCGTCCCATGAGCTTGACGCCGACCAAACGGGTCAGCGCCCCGGCGATGAAGGGGATGCCGAGATAAATAAAGACGCTCTCGGCGATCTGGCCGATGGTGATGTCGACCACTGCCCCCCGGAGACCGAAGAGCGGCGGCAGCACGCTGATGAAGAACCAAGCGTAGACGCTGAAGAAGATGACCTGGAAGACGCTGTTAAAGGCGACCAGGCCGGCGGCGTATTCCCTATCCCCCTTGGCCAGCTCGTTCCAAACGATGACCATGGCGATGCAGCGCGCCAGCCCGATCATGATCAGCCCGACCATGTACTCGGGATAGCCGCGCAGAAAGACGATGGCCAGGGTGAACATGAGAATCGGCCCGACAAGCCAGTTCTGTACCAGGGAGAGGGCCAATATCCGCTTGTTACGAAAGACGTCCCCCATCTCCTCGTACTTTACCTTGGCAAAGGGCGGATACATCATCAGGATCAGGCCCAGGGCAATCGGAATATTCGTCGTTCCCACGGTAAATAAATTGACGAAGTCCTTGACTCCGGGGATAAGCCAGCCGGTCCCGACGCCCACCGCCATGGCGGCGAAGATCCAGAGGGTCAGGTAGCGGTCGAGAAAGGAAAGTTTCTTACTGACTGAGCTGGTCATGTTGCCTCCTCTATGAAATCTCGCTTCGCTCATCAAGGATATAGGTCTTGTTCATATGAGCTTTATAGAAGATAATTTATTCCCCTGCTGGATAAACAGCGCCTATCAGCAGCACCCCTTGTCGACCTGGTAAAACTTCCGCTCGCGCAGCCACTCATTGATGAGTCCCGTGGCGCAACCGACACCGGCATCGACCCGGATTGCGTCCACGGGACAATTCCTGGCGCAGGCGCCGCACTCCATGCAGGCATCGAAATTGATGATTCCAGCTCTTTTTCCCTCCAGGGAAAAGACCTGGTGGGGACAGACTTCCAGACACCGGCCGCAGCCGATACAGGCATTGGGATTCAATTCCAGGGTCGCCACATTGCGCAGATATCTAAAACCTTTCATAGAACCTCTCGATCCATCACAGAAACCTTCCCGCCAATAAAACGAGTATGCTGACAATCAGCGTACACCCCATAGCCGGCAAGGTAATCCGCATCTCCTTCTTCACCCCTGAGCGCGAGGTAAAGGTCGTGCAACCGGTAAAATTGAGCGCATAGAAGGCACTGACAGCGGGGAGGGACAAAAAGGCGGCCGCGGTCACGGATGCGCTCCACCCCTCTCCCCCGACCAGGAGATAGAAGACCGCAATCCAGGCCAGTCCCGTCAACACCCCCTTGCCGGCAAAACTCCTGCCGGGCAGCCAGGGGAGAAAAAGTGGCACTACCGCCGCGCCCGCGACCACAGCGCCAAGATAGGCGTAGACGGCCGTAAGGGCAAGGGCAGGCCCCCGCAATGCCGCCGCGATAATAAATAATAACACCGCCGCCAGTGCGGTGGGCTTCAGCGCCCCCACCAACTCCACGGGGATAAGCGCCAAGCGCTCCCGGACTGTGAAAGTCATTTCCCGCATCGCCGGCGTCGTTACCATGCCGTTGTCCAGGTATTCCGGCAGATCGACAGCCCGGAGGGCTGCATACCGGATGGTGAAACCGGTTTTCTTTGCCACTTCGTGCGCCGCCACCCCCGGCGCCCCCAGGATGGGCAGGATGAGCCGGCGGTGGGTGACGACCCTAACCAGGCCGGACACTTCGATACGCCGCACCAGTTCTTCCGTGCCAAAAGTCCCCTTCCCCGCGGCGCACCAGACGTTGATGCCGTAAGTTTCCAGCACGAGCAGCCAGGCATTCCGCCCCGCCAGTGCGCTCCGGACAATATCGAAGCTCATTTTATAGTTGGCGGTCACCAGCACTGGGGAATCCGCTGCCGGGACGCCAATGGCGTAAAGACCGGGCGGAACCATATACTTCAGGCGGCCGATACCCCAGCGGACTTTCCACATGCCCAGGCGATCGGCAAGAGCCAGCGTCGCGTCAATCCGGGGCACCCGTCCCGCCTCCGTAGTCAGCCACCCTGTGAAACCGGGCACATCCTCGCTAATTTCTCCGCCGCCGGCAGAGACAGGAGGCCCTCAACAGGGAGGCTTATCGGCGGACACTTCCCCGGTCGGTCCGCACCCCGCCGGCGCCAGTTTCAACTGCCTTTCATCCAGTATTTTTATCGCTTGATCCTGCATATCAACTCCTTGCATAGACGACTTTACCTTCGGCAAATAGCCGTTTCCTAAAACCAAGAGCCGCGCTTGCCAGACCGGTCAGCACCGGCAGGGCCGTCAGGCGAGCGGACACCGTCAAATAACTGTCGAGAAAAGAAAGTTTACTGATTGCCGTTGTCATGTTCACCACCGCCGTTTAATTCCTCAGCAAAAAACGCCAGCAGCCGGTCCTTGATTTCATCGCGCACCCTGCGGAATGCCGCCCCGACTTCTTCTTCGCTCCCGTCAACCACCGCCGGATCATCGAAACCCATGTGTAGCCGCTTGCCTCCTCCAAAATACAACGGACACTGTTCCCTGGCACTCTGACAGAGCGTGATAACATAATCGAAGGTTTGACTGTCAAACTCCTCCAGTCCCTTGGAATGCTGGCCGGAAATGTCGATGCCGATCTCTGCCAGGCTGCTGATGGCCCTGGGGTGTACGAATGTGGGCGCCACTCCCGCTGAGAATGCCTCTATCTGGCCGCTCAAGAAATGGTTGATAATGCCTTCTGCCATCTGCGAACGACAGGAGTTTGCTGTACACAAAAATAAAACTCTCTTCTTCATCTTCTGTTTCCCCTGCTATCCGGATCAGCGGATATTTCAGCCAAAAAAATATCTACGCGCAGCAATTCATCCTGCCAAGCTTTACCAGACGCTCCCGGTCATTTTTTGCTGCCTCGTTCTCGGCCAGGGTAGTGCGGAGAGTTACCGATAAGAGTTTTTGCAGCGGACTTAAATCCGGGGAGATGGAATAGAAAATCCACACAACCTCCCGGCGGTCCCTGAGCCAGCCGGCATTCTTCAGATGGGCCAGATGACGGGACACAGTGGATTGGGGAAGTTGCAGGACTGCAATAATATCACACACGCAAAGCTCGCCTGTTTCCAGCAGCAAGGCTATGATGCGCAGACGCGTCTCGTCTTCCAGGGATTTGAATGTATTGGCGACAGTTTTCATAGAATTCATATATCCGGAACAACGGATTTATGCAAGTATTTTTTTCTACCGGTATAAAACCGATCATTGCGGCTCTGTCATCTTGTACAACCCAGCAGTTGGGCGGCCTCAGCCGGTGAAGCTATGTCGCGACCGATTTCCCGGGCAATAGCGGCTATCTTGCCCACCGGTTCCGCGCAATGCCTGATCTTGATGTCCTTGTGGGGATACATCCAGATGGAATCTTCCATACCGATTCTGACACAGTCCGCACCCAAAAGAACCGCCTGGACCGTCAGCGGCAGCCATCGGCGTCCGCCGATCGTCGCACC